>OEIV010000555.1_pt1 | contig 19766 bp, 16 predicted proteins | sample 1539231 | NCBI WGS metagenome assembly OEIV01 (sample SAMN03794762, study PRJEB22550) | activated sludge metagenome | feature: wastewater treatment plant; material: activated sludge; isolation source: Wastewater treatment plant of a petroleum refinery complex | place: Argentina: Buenos Aires ...
CGAGATAAGGCCACGTGACTGGAGTTCAGACGTGTGCTCTTCCGATCTTGCGGGCAGATGCGGCAGTCCAGGGCTTCGGTGGTCTCCACCACGCGTCCGTTCGCGCGCAGCGGCCCGAAGCCGAAGGCGGGCACCGTGCTGCAGAACACGGCCGTCACCGGTGCGTTCACGGCGCTGGCGATGTGGAGCGGGGCGCTGTCGTTCACCACGTTCATGGCGGCGCCTTCCATCAGGGCGGCGCTGCCCAAAAGGCTCAGCCGGCCGCAGAGGTCCACGCCCCGGCCGCTGGCGGCGATGATGCGTTGGGCCAGGGCGCCATCCCCCGGCGCCCCGAGCAGGAAGACCGCGTGGTCGGGCAGCAGGGCCTTCACCAGCTCGACCCACTTGTGCTCCGGCCATTGCTTGGTGAACCACACGGAGGCGGGGAAGAGGCAGATGTAGGGCATGTGCCCAGGTGACCATGTGGTCATGTGCTCATGTGGCCGTGTGGGCATGTGCTCATGCGACCATGTGGTCAGGTGGGCATGGGCCTCCGCGCGAGCCTTCGGTGTGGGGTGGAGGCGGGGCAGGGGACGCGTGCCGTCCGTGAGGTGTTCGACCAGCGCGTTGAGCCGGTCCAACTCGTGGCGGCCGTCGCCGATGACGTGCTTCACCGTGCGCGTGAACAGGGCGCTCAGCGGGTTCTTGTCGTAGCCCACCTTTTCCTTCCCGCGTGCCAGCACCGTCATCAAGCCCGTGCTGAAGAAGCGCTGGGCGTTGAGGATGTGGTCGTACTCGGTGCGGCGCAGGTCGCCGATCAGCCGGAAGAGGGCGCGGGTCTTGCCCCGGCGCTTGTCCCACACGAACAGCCGGTGCAGGAAGGGATGCCCATCGAAGAGGCCTTCGTTACCCTGGCGCACCACCAGGTCGATGGCGGCGTCGGGGAAGTGGGCGTGGAGCTTCTCCAGCAGGCCGGTGGCCAGCACGGCGTCGCCCAGGAAGGCGGTCTGGATCACCAGGAAGCGCTTCACCGGGCCTTCGGGATGATGAGCACCTTGTCGATGCGGTTGCCGTCCATGTCCACCACCTCGCCGGTGAAGTCGTCGGCCTCGATGCGGTCGCCCGCAGTGGGGATGCGCTCCAGGCGGCCCAGGAAGAAGCCGGCGACGGTGGCGTAGCTGGTCTCCTCCTCGTCCATCAGTGTGCGGCCCACGCGCTGGTTGAGGTCGCCGATCAGCACCTGCCCGTCCACCAGCCAGCTGCCGTCGGCGCGCGGCATGATGGGGCCGGGGGGCTCCTCGTCCTCGTCGGGCAGGCCGCCCACGATGGCCTCGGTGAGGTCGTGCAGCGTCACCACGCCCTCGAACTGGCCGTGCTCGTCCACCACCAGGGCGATGTACTGCTTGCTCTTCTTGAAGCGCTTGAGGATGTCGAAGGCCTCGGCGTTCTCGGGCACGATGATGGGGGGCACCACCACCTGGCGCAGGGTGAAGCCGGGGCCGTCCTCCTGCTCCAGCAGGTCGCGTGCGCTGAGGGTGCCCTCGATCTCGTCCACCGTGCCGCGGCACACGGGGAACTTGGAGCGCAGGCTGGCGCGCACCTGGGCCACGATCTCGGGCAGGGGCCGCGTGCTGTCGATCCATTCCACCTGCCCGCGGTGGGTCATGAGGGTGCGGGCGCGGTGGGCGCTGAAGCGGAACAGGTTCTGGTGGGCCTCGCTCTCGGCCTGGTCCAGCACGCCCTGCACGTTGGCCGTGCGGATGATGGCGCGCAGCTCCTCCTCGCTCAGCTGGTCCGACCGGTCCTCGCGCACGGGCACCAGCTTCATCAGCAGGTTGGTGCTTCCGGCCAGCAGCTTCACGATGGGGTAGGTGGCCAGGGTGAAGACACGGATGATGGGCGCGGCGAAGAGGGCGATGGGCTCGGGCGCGCCGAGGGCGATGGACTTGGGCACCAGCTCGCCGACCACGATGGTGAAGTAGGTGATGCCGCCGATGACCACCGCGAAGGCGGTGTTGTGCGCATAAGGCGCCAGGGCCGGCCAGCCCTGCAGCACGCTCTCCAGGTCGTCGGTGAGCGCCGCGCCGCCGTAGGCGCCCGAGATGATGCCGATGAGGGTGATGCCCACCTGCACGGAGCTGAGGAAGCCCTCGGGGTCGGCCAGCAGCCGCTGGATGGTGCGCGCACGCCGGTCGCCCTGGTCCACCATCGCCTGGATGCGGGCGGGCTTCACGCTCACCAGCGCGATCTCGCTCAGCGAGAAGAAACCGTTGAGCAGGGTGAGGAGGAGGATGACCAGGAGCTCCATGGGCTACACGGCCACGCTGTGCTCGCGAAGGGCGTCGTTGAGGCTGGTCTTCTTGTCGGTGCTCTCCTTGCGCCGGCCGATGATGAGGGCGCAGGGCACGCCGTACTCGCCGGCGGCGAAGCGTTTGGGCACCGTGCCGGGGATCACCACGGAACGGGGGGGCACGACCCCGCGCATCTCCTGCGGCTCGGGTCCGGTGACGTCGATGATGCGGGTGCTTGCGGTGAGGACGACGTTGGCGCCGAGCACAGCCTCGCGCCCCACGCGCACGCCCTCCACCACGATGGCGCGCGAGCCGATGAAGCAGCCGTCCTCGATGATCACGGGCGCGGCCTGCACGGGCTCCAGCACGCCGCCGATGCCCACGCCGCCGCTGAGGTGCACCCCTTTTCCGATCTGCGCGCAGCTGCCCACGGTGGCCCAGGTGTCCACCATGGTGTCGCTGTCCACGTAGGCGCCGATGTTGACGTAGCTGGGCATCAGGATGACGCCGCGGGCCAGGAAGGCGCCGTACCGGGCGATGGCATGGGGCACCACCCGCACCCCAAGCTGGGCGTAGCCGTGCTTGAGCTTCATCTTGTCGTGGAACTCCAGGGGCCCCACCTCGTAGGTGTGCATCTGTCGGATGGGGAAGTACATGATCACGGCCTTCTTCACCCAGTCGTTCACCCCCCACTCTCCGTCCGGGGATGGGGGCGGGGTGGCCACGCGGAGCTCGCCGCGGTCCAGCTTCTCCACCACGGTCTCGATGTGGTTCACGACGTCGGCATCGCGCAGCAGGTCACGGTCCTTCCAGGCCAGTTCGATCATTTCGTGCATGGGACAAAGATGGCGAGAGTGGCTGCCCGCGAACTCAGGTCTACGCGCACAGTGCCCACGCGCGAACCCAGCCAACGCGCACAGTGCCCACGCGCGAACCCAGCCGACGCACGACAGTGCCCTCGCGCGAACTCAGCCCTCGCTCGACAGTGCCCGCCCGGGAACCCAGGCCCACGCGCACAGTGCCTGCGCACCAACCCAGCCATCGCGCACAGTGCCCGCGCACCAACCCAGCCCACGCGCACAGTGCCCGCGCACCAACCCAGCCCACGCGCACAGTGCCCACGCGCGAACCCAGCCAACGCGCACAGTGCCCACGCGCGAACTCAGCCCTCGCTCGACAGTGCCTGCCCGCGAACTCGGGTCTGCGCACGACAGTGCACCCGATCTTCTCTCTGCCGAATACGCGGTGCAAGGGATCTGAGACACCGAACGAAGCGCTATGTTTCGGGAACAAGCACATGAACAAGACAGCGACGTTCGAGGAATCGAAGGCTTGGCAGCGTGCCGGAGAGCTGTTGGCGCTGCTGGAGACCCATTTCGGCGACAGCAAGCGGTTCTGGTTCAAGGACCAGTTGCTTCGAGCCTCATTGTCCATCATGAACAACATCGCCGAAGGCCATGGGCGGCCCACGAAAGCGGATCGCAACAGATATCTGGTCATCGCGAAGGGTTCATGCAATGAGGTGCGGTCGATGCTCCACCATGCCCGTCGGATGGAGTACATGACCAAGGCCGATGTGGAAAGGGCCTTCGGGCTGTGTCAGGAGATCGGCCGGTTGTTGTTCTCGTACATGAGCCCGACCACTCGTCGGTTCGGGCACCTCCCCGGATTTGGTGGGCTCCTGGTCGTCGCCAGTTGGATCGAGGTGATGCTCACGCCCTCTTCTTTCGCTGGTTGAAGGTTCACCGCAAGTGGGCTGAGCCTGCGGGGAGGACTGTCCACTGGTGCGGGGAGCTGAGCTTGCGCGAGCGCCACTGTCCACTGTCGCGGGGTGCTGGGCTAGCGGGGAGGACTTTCCCCTGTCACGAGGTGGTGGTATCTGGGGGGAGTCTCCTCGCATTTCCGAGCTTCGCCCCGTGGGACGTGTGATGGCCATCGACCCGGGAGCCCGGCGCTGCGGCCTGGCCGTCACCGACCCCCTGCGGATCATCGCCAGCGCGCTGGACACCGTGGACACGGCCGACCTGCCCGATTTCCTGCAACGCTACCTGGCCAAGGAGCCGGTGGACGGGTTCGTGGTCGGTGTGCCCCGCGGGCTCGACGGCAACGCCACGGATGGCACCGCCCCCGCGATGGCCGTGGTGGAGGCGCTGCGCACGGCCTACCCCCAGTGCTTCGTGGAGGAGGTGGACGAACGGTTCACCAGTGTGCTGGCCGAGCGCACCCTGCTGGCCAGTGGCAAGGGCCGACAGGCCCGGCGCGACAAGGGCCAGTTGGACCGCATCAGCGCCACCATCCTCCTGCAGGACTGGCTGGCGCGCCATTCCCGGTAGCGGCCTCGGAGCCAGGCATACCATCCGCTCTTCATCGGACCAGGGTGGCCCATGACGGCGGACCACGCCTGAACACGGGTGCATACATTCACTTCAAGTGCTCGCTGGTCGCGCCGTTGATCTCATCCGTGTTCTTCCGTGTCCATCCGCGGTTGAAAGGAAGGGGGCGGATCGGCTGCGGTGGCGACAGTACGGCGGCGGTCGGTCCTTGGGTTATTTTTGCGCGCTTTGTCCGCCGGCCGGCGGACAGGTCTCGACCGCATGATCCTTCCCATCCGCGCCTACGGCGACCCTGTTCTGAAGAAGGTGGCCCAGGACATCGAGCCCGGGCATCCCGGCCTTGAGCAGCTGGTCGCGGACATGTTCGAGACCATGTACGCCGCGAACGGTGTGGGCCTGGCCGCTCCGCAGGTGGGCCATAGCGTCCGCCTGTTCATCGTGGACGCGTCGCCCTTTGCGGAGGATGAGGACGGCAAGCCCGAACCCGAACACGCGCACCTGATCGGCTTCAAGAAGGTCTTCATCAACCCCTACATCGTGGAGGAGGAAGGGGAGGAGTGGCCCTTCGAGGAAGGCTGCCTCAGCATCCCCGGCATCCGCGAGGAGGTCTCGCGCCAGCCGCGGATCGTCCTGCAATACCAGGACGAGGCCTTCAAGGAGCACGAAGAGACCTTCGAGGGCTTCGCTGCGCGCGTGATCCAGCATGAGCATGACCACCTGGACGGCATCCTGTTCACCGACCACCTGGCCCCGTTGCGGCGCAAGCTGCTGCAGGGAAAGCTGCGCGACATCTCGCGCGGGCGCACCGATGCCAAGTACAAGATGCGCTTCCCCCCGTTGAAGACCACACGATGAGGACCCTGTTGCTCCCCGGCCTGCTGGCCCTGCTGATCACCGCCTGCGGTGGCGGCGCTTCCGAAGCACCCACCACCGGCGACCCTGCAAAGCTGCCCGCCCCCGAGATGGGCGCGCGCATCCGCAGCATGGAGGACACGCTGTTCGCCAAGACGGTGTTCGACCGCCGCGGTGCGCAGGCCCTGCTGGATGTGTACAAGGCCTTCGCGAAGGCCTATGCCACCGACAGCATGGCCCCCGAGTATCTGTTCCGCGCCGCAGGCATGAGCAAGGGCCTGGGCCAGCCGCAGGACGCCGTGCAGCTGTACGACCGCATCATCAAGGAGTATCCGAAGTGGAGCCGGCTGGCGGACACCTACTACCTGCGCGCCTTCACCATCGATGCCGATCTGAAGGAGAAGGGGCGCGCCAAGACCGCCTACGAGGAGGTGATCGCGCGCTTCCCGGAGCACCGTTTCGCGCAGGATGCGAAGGCGATGATCCAGAACCTGCACTACACCGACGAGGAGCTGATCGAGCGGTTCCGCCGCATGAACGACAGCATCGACGCGGCGAAGGGCAGAACCTCCTAGACCGAGGTCTCCTGTAGCGCGGGGCTCCACTGGTGACGTCCGCCCCGCACGATGCCCAGCGGCCGGCCCGTGAGCTGCTGGCCGAAGAAGGGCGAGTTGTCCGCCCGGCTCACCGCAGCGGCCTTCTCATAGGTCCAGCTTTCTTCCGGATCGAAGAGGGTGAGCTCGGCCGCCGAACCTTCCGCGATGTGCTGCACCGGCAGCCCGAGCGCCTTCCGCGGGCCATGGGTGAAGCGTTCGATGATGCGCCGCAGGCTCATGTGGCCCTTCAGCGCGGTGTTCGCCACGGCGAAGGCGGTCTCGATGCCGCTCATGCCGAAGGCGGCCTGTCCGAACTCCACCTTCTTGTGCTCGATGTCCTCCGGCCGGTGATCGCTGACGATGGTGTCGATGGTGCCGTCCTTCACACCATCCCGCAAGGCCTCGATGGTGGCCGCATCGCGCAGGGGCGGCATCACCTTGTACACGGTGTCGAAGCCGCGCAGGCAGCCGTCGTCCAGCAGCAGGTGGTGCGCTGCCACCGAGGCGGTGACCGCCAACCCCTTGGACTTGGCCGCACGCACGAGCGCCACCCCTTCGGCTGTGCTGATGGTGGCGGCGTGCAGGCGCGAAGCGGTGTACTCCAGCAGGGCGATGTCGCGGCCCAGTCGCACCTGCTCGGCCAGCGGCGCCACGCCCCGCATGCCCAGCCGCGCGCTGAGCGGGCCTTCGTGCATCTGCCCCCGGCCCAGCAGGTCGGGGTCCTGCGGAAAGGTGATCACCGTTCCGCCGAAGACGCCGGCGTACTGCAGGGCGAGCAGCAGCAGCCGCGGATTGCGCAGCGGCTCCTGGTCGTCCGTGAAGGCCACCGCGCCGGCCCGGTGCATGTCGTAGAGCTCGGCCAGCTGTTGCCCCTGCAGGCCTTTGCTCAGCGCACCCAGGGGCAGCAGTCGCACGAGGTGGCCCTCGGATCTGCGAAGCAGGTGCTCCACCCGGCTGCTGTCATCGATGACCGGATGGGTGCTGGGCAGCACCGCCACGGATGTGAAGCCTCCGGCGGCGGCGGCGTCCAACCCGTTGGTCAGCCCTTCCTTGGTCTCTTCGCCCGGCTCGCGGAAGTGGGCGCGCAGGTCGACCCAACCGGGGGAGGCGTGGAGCCCTGTTCGCCGGATCTCGAACGCTTCACCCTTCGGCAACCGCTGCCCGATCCGCGTCACGCGACCGTCCTCCACCAGCACGTCCACATCCTGGCCGTGGACGGGGCCTCCGGGGTCGATCACGTGCACCTGGCGAAGCAGCAGTCGGCTCATGGGCTTGTGCGGATCAGGATGGTCTCGATGGCTAGGAAGAGCAGGGCGAGCAGGATGAACCATGGCCACAGCTTCGTGCCGCCGTCCACCTCGTTCAAACTTAGCACGGCGCCGGCTTGTGGAGCGTCCAGCACACGGTAGGCGGTGAGCCCGCGCTGGGCGAGCTGCTCGCGGAGCTCCTCCACGGTCATCAGGTCCCGCGAGGCTTCGGCCCGGTCGTTCACCAGGGCGATCATGGCCACGGTGTCGGTGCCCTGCTTCACCGCGTAGGGTCCGGCCTGCAGGTCATCGCCGCCGAGCATCAGTTCGGTGCCTCCGGCACCCCGACGCGTCTCGGCCACCCAGGTGCGGCCTTCTGGTCCCGCGAGGGTGAACCCGGCCTCTCCGGCGGGCGGTACACCGGGCAGCGGCAACTGCCGTTCGGCGCCCAGCACCTGGTACAGCGGGCCCGAGCTGCGGCTGGTCTCCGCCATGCGCAGGAGGGTGGTGACGAACAGGGCGTGGCGGATGAGCCCGCCGCCGGCATCGGTGAGCGGGGAGGCGCCCACCAGCACGCGGCCGTCGCCGGAAGCCGAGAGGGCCAGGTAGGGCTGCCCGTCCACCGTGCGCAGCAGGGCCGTGGCCCCGGCGGCGGTGCGCAGGGCGTACCGGAGCCGCACGGCGGGCAGGTCCACGTTGCGTGGCAGGTGGGTGAACACCTCGCGGTAGAAGGGCAGGTCGAGGTCGATCCGGTCCACGACGAGGGAAGCCGTATCCCGCGCGCCGAACTGCCCCGCACCCAGGGCGGCCAGCAGGGCGTTGTGATCGGCCACCGGCGGTTCCTTCGGGGGGAACAGGGCCACGGAGGCCCCGGCGGCCACCCGGTAGCGCAGTTGCTGGGCCAGCCCACCGGGAACGGCGGTGCCGTTCACCCCCACCAGGTCGGACCCCTCCACCTGCGCCGGTTCCACGGCGCGCAGGTCGACGGCGGTGACCACGTAGCTGCTGTCGCTGCGGAACACGGCCTGCAGCGCCTTGTCGCCGTCGGGAAGCGCGCCGCCGATGAGCAGCACCCGGATCCGGTCCACCACGGAATACGCGATGGGCAGCACGTCATCGAACACGATGGGCGGGTCCTGGATGCCGAGCTCGCCCCAGTGCGGTCCGGCGCCCAGTTGTGTGAAGCGGAGCACCGTGTCCACGGCGGAGGTCGCCCGGACGGCGAAGGTGCCCAGGGCCCGCACGCTGCCATCCACCGAAAGGCGCACCGGGATGTCGGTGAGGTCGGCCGTGCCGTGGTTGGTGATGCGGACGTGCAGCGCTTCGGGCCGGCCTGCGCGGCGCACGGGGCCCTCGAACCAGGCGGAATCGATGCTGAGGTCGGCCGCTTCGCCGGGTTGGAAGGGCACGATGAGCACCGGCATCAGCGTGTCGTTCGCCCACGCGTCGAGGTCCACCGCGTGGCGCTGCAGGTCGGTGAGCAGGATCCTCCGGCGCCCCTGCTCGTCGCTCCGCACCAGGGCCTCGCGCTGGCGGGCCAGCACTTGGGACAGCGGGCGGGAGAAGGGTCCGGTCTCCACGCGCGACACGGACTCCAAGGCGTCATCGCGGCCCACGAGCACCTGCTGCCGCGCCTCGTACGTGTTGGTGAGCACCTGGAAGCGGTCGGTGGCGGCCTGAGCGGCGATCAGCGCACCCGCGGCCTTGCGGGCCTGGTCGAGCAGTCGACCGCCGGCGTTCTGTCCGTCCATGCTGTAGCTGTCGTCCACGAACAGGCTCACGGCCTGGCGGCCCGCCACGGCGCCCGCGCCCGAACCGCGGAGGACGGGCTGGGCGAAGGCCAGCACCAGCGCGGCCAGCGCGGCGCAGCGCGCCACCAGCACGGCCCAGTGCCGCACCTTCCGCATGCTGCGCGTGCGGCGGGTCACCTCCTCCAGCAGGCGCACGTGCGTGAAGTCGATCCGCTTGAAGCGGCGCAGCTGGAAGAGGTGGATGAGGACCGGGATGGCCAGGGCGCTGAGCGCCCACAGGAAGGAAGGGTTCAGGAAGGTCATCCGGTGCGCAAAGATGCGGCGGATGACCCGCCCGACCGTCCACGGACCGCACGACCGGTCCTTTCACGCGTGCCGCTGCTGTCAAGCCTTCCGGTCCGATCCGGTGGGTCTTCGGTCGAAGCTCCGGCGTAACTCATCGAAGGGAGCCTGCGTAACAGCCGCGCAAAGTGCCTCGCTCATGAACGCCTCCCGGTCCCTCCTTCTCGTGTCCATCGCCGCCTGCATCCCCGCCGTTGCGCAGTTCGGGGGCGGTCACGAGTTCACCGTGGAAGGTCCGCAGAGCCTCGAGCTCGTGGACCTCACCAACGATGGTGCGCGCGACCTGCTGATCGGCAGCCGCAACGGCCTCGTGGTGCACGTGAACCTGGGGCAGTCCTTCGGTCCGGCGCAGAGCTGGAACACCACCGACGTGGTGGGCCACGCCACCGATGTGGACGGCGACGGCTGGATCGACATCGTGGGTTGCAACGAACAAGGCAACAGCATCACCTGGTACCGCAACGTGGGCACCTTCGGCCTGGGCCCCGCCGAGGTGGTGGGCAACGGCCCCACCGCGCTGGCCATCGCGTCCGGTGACCTCGATGGCGATGGCGATACCGACCTGCTGATCACCACGACCAACGGTCAGCTGCGCTGGATGGAGAACACCAACGGCCACGGCCAGTTCAACCTGGGCGGCATCGTGGCCGGCCCGGTCTCCGCCGAGCGAGCCGAGGCCTTCGACCGCGATGCGGACGGCGACCTGGACGTGGTGTGGAACGACCCGCTGACCCACGAGCTCCGCTGGTGCGAGAACCTCGGCGGCGCTTCCTTCGCCCCGCCCGCCGTGCTCGGCGCCGTGGGCATCGGAGCCCCGCGCGACCTGGACAACGACGGCATCGTGGACCTGGTGATGGCCAGCGCCCCCGACCAGCAGCTGCAGTGGCAGCGTGGCCTCCCCAACGGCTTCGCCCCGCCCCAGCCCCTCAGTGCCGCCTCGGCGGTGAGCGACCGCGTACTGGTGCAGGACCTCGACCTGGACGGTGATCTCGATGTGGCCGTGGCCTCCCACACGCTCGACGAGATGGCCTGGTACGAGCACCTCGATGGCCAGGGCTCCTTCGGCCCGCGCCAGGTGATCGCCACCGGCATCGTGGACCCGCACCTGCTGGTGGCCGGTGACGTGGACGGCGACGGCGATGCCGAGCTGTTCACCGCCTCGGTGACCCAGTACCGCGTGGTGTACTTCGACAACCTGGCCATCGCAGGCAACAGCATCGTGGGCCGTGTCTTCAACGATGTGAACGCCGACGGCGTGTTCAACGGCAACGACCATGGCCTGTACAATATCCGCGTGGAGGCCACCGACGTGCCGGCCACCTTCACCAACCACAGCGGCATGTACAGCTTCAACGCGGTCCCCGGCCCCTACGCCGTGTGGCTGCCGCCCGTCACCGGCTGGACGAACACCACGCCCGACCTGTACAATGTGACGGTGACCGCCCAGAACAACACGGCCCTGGAGCGCGACTTCGGCCTTCACGCGGATCAGGACGTGGTGGCCCTGGGCCCCGTGCTGACGCCGGGCGACATCCGCTGCAACGAGGTGGTGCCATACTGGATCACCGTGTCGAACACCGGCACGATGACCGCCGATGTCACCGCCGCCCTGCACCTCGACCCGCTGAGCACCTTCGCCGGGGCCATTCCCGCGGCCGACGCCGTGGTGAACGGTGTGCCGCAGTGGACCTTCGTGAACGTGCCCGCCACCCACGCGCGCCAGATCCAGGTGCTGGTGGTGATGCCGGATGAGAACCACGTGGGCGAGCAGCTCGATGACTCGCTGGCCGTGGTGGCCCTGGTGAACGGTGTGGCCCATCCATCCTCCGCCACGGTGGACAGCGAGGTGGGATGCGCGGTGGACCCCAACGACAAGCAGGTGCTGCCGCGCGGTACCGGTCCGGAGCACCTCACCGACATGGGCAGCACGCTGGTGTACACCATCCGCTTCCAGAACACCGGCAACATGCCGGCCGGGCAGGTGGTGCTGGTGGACACGCTTGATCAGGACCTCGACCTCTCCTCGCTGCGCATCCTGGGCTCCAGCCACGTGCACACCGTGTCGCTGAGCGATGACGGCCTCCTCGTGGTGACCTACCCCGACATCCAGCTTCCGGACAGCGCAAGCGACCCCATCGGCAGCCAGGGCTATTTCACCTTCAGCATCGCACACCACGCCGGGCTGGCCGAAGGTGCCACCGTGCACAACAGCGCCGCCATCCACTTCGACCAGAACGCACCCATCCTCACCAACACGGTGCTGAACACGCTCACCTTCGGTACTGTGGGGGTGGAGGAGCATGACGCTGCTGCGCCGCCCGCCATCACCGTGGTGCCCAACCCGGTGAGCAGCACGGCCACCATCCTGCTCGATCAGGCCTTCCAGGGCCGCTTGGAGCTGGTGCTCGTGGATGCCTCTGGCCGCGAGGTGCGCCGCCTGCAGCGCCGATCGACGACCGTGGTGCTGGACCGCAGCGGACTGGGCGGCGGGTTGTACATGCTGCACGCCCGCGACGAGGCCGGCCACGCCGCCACCGCCACCGTGCTCATCGAGCGCTGAGCGCCCCGTTGACGCCGAGCCCGAACAGCGCCAGGTCGTACTTCACCGGATCCACAGGGTCGAGCTGGCGGAGGTTCTCCGTGAGCTCGACCACGCTTTTCCAGTCGTCCTGAGCGCGCGTGAGCAGCCCCAGCTCGCGCGCCACCCGCCCCGTGTGCACATCCAGCGGAACCATCAGGTCCGCCGGGCGGATCCGGGTCCACAGCCCGAGGTCGACCCCCTCGGTGGGCGTGCGCACCATCCACCGCAGGAACATGTTGATCCGCTTGGCGTTGCTGCCGCGCGAGGGATCCGCCACATGCTTGCGCGTGCGGGCCGGGTGCCGTGGCTCGAAAAAGCGCGCCTTGAACCGCGCGATGGCCGTTCCCATGTCGCCCACGGTCCCGTCCAGCAGGAAGGACTCCTCCATGCCGCCGTGCGCGCGGCGAAGGTGCCGCAGGCCGAGCACGAACTGCCGCAGGTCCGTTCCGTTGAAGGTGCGATGCACGAAGGAGGCCAGCTGCGCCAGCTCGCGGGCGGAGGCCGAATCCACGAAGGCGCCGGGCTCTCCCTCCATCAGTCGGACCAACCGCCAGGCGTTCGCGATGGTGGTGCGCCGTTGCCCCCAGGCGATCGTGGCCGTCAGGAAGCCGATGACCTCCGCATCGCTCCGCGTGGCGAACGAGCGCGGCACCTGCAGCGGGTCGTGCTCCACGAAGGCCGACGTGGCGTAGCGGCGGTAAGCCCCGTCCAGCAGGCGGCGGATATGGGCGTCGGGGACCTCGTTCGGCACGGCGCAAGATGGCGACCATCGGCTACCTTGGGTGCATCTTTCCGTCCGCGATGCGAACCCTCATCCTTTCCACCGTCCTGCTGGCCCTCGCAGCCCCTGTCGACGCACAAACGCTGTGCAGTGCCCAGGGCAACGTGATCCTCTACTCCAACTACGACGGTGGACCGCTCGTGATCAATGTGGATGAGAACATCCCCGACCTGCGTGTGGGCATCGTGAGCTACGAGTTCGTGAAGATCGTCTTCACCGGCCCCTTCGCCGGCAACGTCACCCAGGTGATCTACGCGGGCTACAACGGCAGCAACGATCACTGCGGCATCGGCTCCGGCACGAGCGTCACCATCAACGGGGCCCCGAACGCGGTGACCGATGTGCGCTTCGCGCCCGCCTCCACCTTCGCCAACAGCAACGGGAACAACAGCATGATCTGTGCCTACTCCTGCGACATCAACTCCAACCAGGGTGGCTGCAACACGGCCGATCAGGTGGCCCACTATTTCCTCACCGAGTTCGGCGGGATCCTGCGGTATCACCTCACGCAGTACGGATGCTGGACGGGCACCCAGGCCGTATCCACCGGAGGCAACTGCTGCGAGGATCCGCTGGCCACCTCCCTGCCGGACCACACAGAGCCCCTGCGGATGCAGCGCAAGGACGACCGCTACGAGCTGTGGGATGTGGCCGGGGTGCGGGGGCTGGACGCTGCCGGCCGTGTGGTGCCGGATCGCACCGCCTCGGGCGGGCGGGTGGTGTTCGACGTCTCCGGTTGGAGCCCGGGCAGCTACATCGTGATGGAGGCGGCCGGTGAGCGCGCCGTGCGGTTCGCGGTGATGCCCTGACGTGGAATGCCCCGCATCTTCCTTCAAGGACGGTCCACCTTCATGAACCGGGCCCGCAAGGGCGGCCCGTCCGTAGCGCGGTAACGTGCGCTGTACGCTCCTGCCGGCAGGTCTTCGATCCACAACCCCGACCCGCCCTGCACCACCCGCCGCAAGGTCCTTCCCAACGCGCCGGTCAGTTCGACATCGAACGACACCCCGGACCCGGCTCCCGGGAGGTGCACCATGTCGGTGGCCGGGGAAGGGTAGGCGTGCACGGTCCGCTCCGGGGATGCGTCCACACGTCCGGTGCTTCCGCATTCCGGGGCGGTGGTCACGGTCCTTGGAACGAGCGTCAGTGCCTGCGAGGCGGACTGGATGCCGGGGGCCGCAGTGAGGGTCGGACCTGGAATGGTCTGCACGGCCAAGGTCCCCTGGACGATCGGTGCGATCAGCATGCTGTCACATGCCGGACCAGCGGACAGGTCGAACCGTTCGCGGGCATGCGGCGCGCTCGTCCAGCTGGTGTCCGGCAGGACCCGTGAGACCAGATGAGCGCCATCGCTCCCCAAGCCGAAGCCGAAGACACTTCGCGTGAGGCCGTCGCTGAGCTTGAACGCGCTCAACAGGTCGGCATTGGGGTCGAGATGAATGAACGCATGGTCGGGTCCCATTCCCGCGAACATCCAGAAGGTGCCGTCCGGAGCGCGTTGCACATCGCGCAGGTGGATGTTGCCCGGCGCGGTGAAGGAACGTCCTGCCGTAGCCTGGCCCTGCGCATCGATCAGGATCGCGAACATCCCACCGGGTCCGTTGGGATCGAGGCCCTTGCCGAACAGCCATGTGCCGTTCGGGTCCGGGAGGAGCGCACAGGGATCCCCGCCCACTTGGAAGACATCGTGCTCGATGCCGGTGGCGAAGTAGCGCACCCACTGAACGCTCCCGGAAGCGTTCACGCTCAGCACCCCCAGGAGGTCGGTGTACCCGAAGCAGAGCCACAGGTCTCCGTTGGGCTGTTCCAGCACGTTGTAGGTGATCTTGTCGAGGGAGTTGAACCCGGTGAGGTTGCCCGGCTCGGGGTACCGTTTCGTCCAGAGCACGCTGCCGCTCAGGTCCAGCTTCGTCAGGTGCAGGTCGAAGTCGCTCCCGGGCATGAGCACGCTGCGCCATCCAACGGCCACACAGTTCCCGTCCGCGGTGAGGATGACGTCGGACACGGGCATCCCCAGGTCCCTGCTCCACACGAGGGCACCAAGGGTGTCCACCAGCGCCACGGCCCCCTTCGACGGGTACCAGCCCTGCACGGCGCAAAGCAGGGTGCCATCGCCGAGGTCGTGCACCGCGCCGATGCCCGATTCCCCGATCCCGCCGAACTCCACGCGTCGCTCCCAGGCCAGCATACCTTGCGGATCAAGCATGCCCACTGAGCCGAAGATGGGCGCGGAGGCCCCGGCGCCGAAAAAGACCGTGGACCCGCTCGGAAGGGACAGGAACTGCTCGCTCACCGCCGGGTACTGCGCATGCACGTACCGGTTGTGGAACAAGGACTGGCCAAGGACGAGTTGGTACGAAAGGCTGATCAGCGCAAGCACGCCGAACAAGGGACGGGATGCGGTCATGGTCAGTGGACGTTCGATCAGGGGTCGGGTGGCCTCGTCGCGGAGGGGAAGGCCCGTCTTCCCTTAGCGGCCTCGTTCACTGTGGCCTGGATGCGTCGGGCCCGGGTCTCCTCGGTGCGTGCGGCCCCGATCCAGGTGAGCAGCATCATGCAGGCACTGGGGGACATGCTGTCGAAGAAGGTCCGTGATCGCGCTCGCCGGTCGAGCGCCCGGGCCAGGTCCGCAGGCATCTCCAACGCCTCCGCGTTGTCGAGCGTGTTCCACGACCCGTCGGCCTTCGCCGCATCGACCTTGGCCCGGCCCGCCGCGGTCATGCGGCCTTCGGCCTCCAGCCGAACGATGTGTGCCTTGTTCAGTCTGTTCCACACGCTGCGGGGCTTCCGCGGCGAGAGGTACAGCATGGTGCGCTCCGCATCGAGCTTGCGCGGCAGGCTGTCGATCCAGCCGGAACAGAGCGCCTCGTCCACCACCTGCGCGTAGGACACGTGCTTCCCCGGCGTGGCCACCTTCCACCGCACCAGCCAGATGCCCTCGGTGCGCCGGTGGTGCTTGTGCAGTCAGGCCCTCCACTGCGCGCGGCTCGTCACCTCCACGCGCTCCAGCCCATCGAGCTTGGTGATCCGCTTCATCGGCCCAAGCCCGGCAGTTCCATCACCTGATAGCCGTCCAGGCTGAAGACGCCCGCATCCACGGTGCCGATGACCACATCGTGCAACGTGCAGACCATGCGGTCGGTGCCGTTGGCGTCCACCCACTCGAACTCCAGCGGGAAGCCCTGCACATCGGCCATGCGCCGGGTGAGCTCCGGGTCGCCCGCGCCCACCACACGCTGAAGGTCCGCGAAGGGCGACGGCAGGTCGTGGGCCACCCAGCCGGTCCAGACCCCGTCCGCGCCGCGGGCGATCACCTTCACGCAGCGGTGCCCGGCGATGTCCCGGGTCTCGCTGGTCACCTCCACGCGGGGCTGCTCCGTGCGGCCGGGATCGGCCATCACCACCTTCTTCTTGCGCATCTTCATGGCCATGCGGGCGCCCTGTCCTTCGGGCATCAGCATGTACTGCCACCTGCCCTCCAGGTCCCCCAGGCTGCGCATGGCCGGGTTGCCGGCCGCAACCGCCTCGGTGAGCACCTGATCGGCGCTGCTCCAATACCGCAGGGTGGTGGGGCTGGTGCGCTGTTCCTCCGTGCCCCGGTAGATGCGCGTCTCCATGCGGAACGAACCGATGAACCGGTTGGGGGTGAACGGGTCGTTGTCGTCCACCAGGTTGACCCCTTCGCCCAGGGGAAAGGAACCCGGGAGTCCGGATGGGACCTGGGCGGTGGAGCAGTGCGCAACAGACAGGGCGGCGCAGAACAGGAGCAAACGCATGGCTGAAGGGATCAGGGTGTGCGTGCGTACCGCGAAAGTACCGGAGCCAGAAGGCCGGCCCAGCGGTCATAACCTTCCGCATTGAGATGAACACCGTCGTAGGTGAGGACGGGGTCGATCATGTCCCCTTGGGCGAACGCGGCATACAGCGGCAGCAGCTCCGCACCGGTGCGCTTGGCCTGGTGCTGGATCGCGTCGTTGCAGCGGCGTACGGCAGGGTCCATGCCGCGGTCCGCGGTGGGCAGCAGCTCGTCCAGCAGGATGGGGGCAGCCGGGTGGGCCGACCGCAGCGTGTCCAACAACGCGGCCAGGTCCGCCTCGACGCGTTCGACGGGCCGCTCCTTGAAGAGGTCGTTGATGCCCACATGAACCACGATCAGCGCCGGTGCAGGCCCGCAGCTGAAGCGCACGCGCCGGGTCACGTCCTCGATGGTGCTCGCGCTCACGCCCCGGTTCACCACGGGCAGCTGCGGGAACAGCTCGGCGACCGGAAAATGCTCCAGGTGGCTGTCGCCCAGGAAGACGATGGCTCCGCTGTCCGGGATCAGGCGTTGGAACAGGTCGTTGCGGGCTTGCTGCCGGTCGCCCGTGTACCGATGCATCCCTTCGGGGCCGCGCCAGGCCTTCATCGCCAGGTAACCCGCGTTGGCAGCGGCCAGGGCGATGAGCAGGCCGAGCACGAGGCGGAAGCTCCGCCGTGAGGGACCGGGCCTGGGGTCGGTCATGGGTCCAAGGTAACAGGACCGGATCCCCGTTGGGCATGTTCCGCTTGCGCTCGGCCAAGCAGGCCTGCTCCCCGTTCAGCGTCAGGAGGACCTCCCGCCATCAGGACGGGTCGTGCGGAGGTGTCACCGCTCCGATGCACGTGGGACCATCGCGTTCGAGTCCACACTCTGCTGGACCATCGCCGGACCGGTCCGTGGTCCAACGGCATGGATCTCCTCCAGGATGCGTCGGCCCACTGATGGCCTGAAGTGCGAGCTTTCGAAATAGTTGTGCACGTCCGAAGTGTACTCGTTGACCCCGGAATGGTCGAACACGTGCTCCGCGCCGAAGATCGCGCGTAGAACAGCCAGGTCCTTGGCATCGATGCGCTTCTGGTCGTAAAGTGGGCTGATGACGATCGCGTATCGCGTTCCGTCCCGATCGAAAGCACCGCGCACCTCCCTTAGCGCATGGACGTGCTCCGGAGCGATCATGGCGGGGTAGCTCTGCACCGCCGTGGCGGCCCGCTCCGGGAAGAGATCGGCATTCTCTCTGTAGTAGCGTTCGGGGTCGGCCTCGATGATGGTCTCCACAGGGATCCCGCGCTCCATGCTGATGGGGTCGAAGGAATGGCTGTTCGTGAAGGTGAGGACGTCCAACATATAGGGCCGCTTCCGTCCGGTGAGCCTGTGATCCAGATACTTCACGAAGAAGAGGTTCGAGAAATACGCCGATAACATGGTCTTATGGAAGGCATACCTGCTTTCACCGGAGACCCGGGGATCCTTGATGTACAGCGCATCACTGCTGTTCTTCATGGGGGCGAACGTGTGCAGCGGACAGATCAGCAGAAGGGCATGAGCGATCCGCCCCCCTGTGCTCCTGATCAGCCGGACCTTGCCACGGATGCCGAACAGGCTCTCCTTGTTCGCGTCGAATGCGAATGGAACGGCCTCGGCCGGGAGGTATGTGCGCCAATCGGTGAATCTGAACGCCATGGTCCGGGAACTGCCGAACAGGAAGGCATCATAGTGCATGCTGTCCTTCAGGGTCAGGTAGGCCGTGGTTCCGATGTGGTCCTTGTTCAGACTGACCACGCAGTTCTTCGTGGGATCCCGGTAGGTCCGCAACACCCTGAACGGGTCAGTGATGAAGTAGGACGCGACGATCGACAGCACAGGGACCGCGATGGGCAGCGAGCGGAGCAGCAGGCGCTTCATGTTGCGCAACAGGTCAGAACTGGAAGTAGATGAACTGCTGCTCCTGTCCAGCCATGGTGAGGAGCAACGCCATGATCAGATAGTAGAGTCCCCAGCGGAAGGGTCCGCGCCATCGAGTTCCCAGGCCGGCCAGTGCATGGTCCTGAACCCGACCGGACCATTCCACAAGAACGAGCAGTCCGATCATCGCGAACAGCAACGGCACGTTCCCGCTGAGGGCATAGCCGGCCGCAGGACGATACGAACCCGGCGTGACAAGACCTCTCAGCATGGATCCGAGATACGCGAACGCATGTTCCAGGCTGGCGGCGCGGAAGAACACCCATGCGATCAACGTCAGGAAGAAGGTCCCGCTCATCTGGGTCAGCTCACGCCAGGTGGGCAGTGATCGACCCTCGGCCACGGTGTCCAGATGCCTGCGGTTCCGGCCCCGGAGCAGGAGGGGGGTGAAGTAGATCGCGTTCAGTGCACCCCAGGCGATGAAGGTCCAATTCGCACCATGCCAGAAACCGCTCACGATGAAGATGATGAACGTGTTCCGCAGACTTGACCAACGCCCCGATCGACTGCCACCCAAGGGTACGTACAGGTAATCGCGGAACCAGGAGGACAGGGAGATGTGCCAGCGGCGCCAGAACTCCCCGATGTCGCGGCTGAAGTACGGGTAAGCGAAGTTCTTCAGGAGTTCGATCCCCATGAGCCTGGCCGATCCGAGGGCGATGTCCGAGTACCCCGAGAAATCCCCGTAGATCTGAATGGCGAAGAAGAAGGCGCCCAATAGGAGCGTTACCCCGGAGAACTTGTCGTGTTGGTCGAAGATCGCATTGGCATGGACCGCGCAGTTGTCGGCGATGACGATCTTCTTGAACAGGCCCCAGAGGATCTGTCGCAGGCCGTCCACCGCCATTTGTGCATCGAATCTCCGGGGGCGTTCCAGTTGCGGCAGCAGGTGGGTCGCCCGCTCGATCGGTCCTGCGACCAGCAGGGGGAAGAAACTCACGAACAGCGCGTAGTTGACGAAGTTGGTCCGCGGTTCGCTGCGACCACGGTAGATGTCGAACACGTAGGAAAGTCCGTGGAACGTGTAAAAGCTGATGCCCACTGGCAATGCCACCTCCAAAAGCGATGGTTCGCATGGCAGACCCATGTGGGCCAATAATTCGCCCATCGAACTTGCGAAGAAATTGTAATACTTGAACGTTCCTAGAAAACCAAGATTGATGATAACACTCGCATACAGCCATTTGCGGCGGGCAATTTCGCTCTTCGACTTATATATAAAATCTCTTGTGAAAAAGAAAAAATAGGCGGG
>OEIV010000557.1_pt1 | contig 19726 bp, 17 predicted proteins | sample 1539231 | NCBI WGS metagenome assembly OEIV01 (sample SAMN03794762, study PRJEB22550) | activated sludge metagenome | feature: wastewater treatment plant; material: activated sludge; isolation source: Wastewater treatment plant of a petroleum refinery complex | place: Argentina: Buenos Aires ...
ACCAACAAGAATGTCAACAACATGTCCAAATTTAATTTGTTTATTTGCAAACTCTTCAGGTATAAGTGTAAGTGTTGCACCCGTTGCTTTACCAATACCAAGAGCTAGATGTCCTGCTTTTCTACCCATAGAAATAACAAAATACCAACGAGAAGTTGTCTGGGCATCAACCATAAGATTTTTTACAACTTCAACACCAATATGTCTTGCTGTTTGGAACCCGAATGTTGGTATTCCATGCGGAAGATCAAGATCATTATCAATCGTTTTAGGAACATGAACAACTTTAATCCTACCGGAAGCCATCTCATTAACTTTAAGTGCGCTAAACGCCGTATCATCACCACCAATTGTTATAAGCTTATCCACATTTAACCTTAGTAAAGAGGTAACCGCGTTTTCTAAATGCTTAGGATCTTTGGTAGGATTTGACCTTGAAATACCAATGTATGATCCGCCTCTAAAGTGAATACGACTTACGTTTTGGATATTTAAATCTTTTACGTGAGTAATATCCCCTTGCATTATCCACTTAAAACCATCTTTTATACCAATAACTTCAACACCTTCAACAGCTGCGCGAATTGTAGCCGCGCCTATAACACTATTGATTCCAGGTGCCGGTCCTCCGCCAACTAATATGGCTAATTTTTTTGGTGCGATAGACATTTAATTTGAACTCCTTAAAAAATTATACGATCACGTTTTAGTATTAAAGACTAAAGAACTTTAAGCTTAGCAAATTTAAGCATTAATTGCTTTACATTATTTCCTTCAAAGTGTACAGTTGCTTTTGTTTGATCCCCATTGCCAACAACATCAACAACTTTTCCAAGACCAAATTTATCGTGCATAACTCTGCTTCCTATGCGCAAGGCGACTCCATCCTGATCAAAACTTTCATATTCAACTTTTTCAAAATATTCGTAATACATTTCTTTTTTAGTTTTACGATTAGCTTTTCGTCCTAGTCCACCATTTACTTCTTTATATGCATTGGGATCGAGCTCATCTATAAATCTGGATCTGCTTTGATATGCAACTTCACCAAATCTATATCGAGAACGTGCATGTGTAACGTAAGCTTTTTTCTTAGCTCTTGTTAATGCAACATAAAATAATCTTCTCTCTTCATCTACCGAAGCATCGGATAAAAATTTACTTGCGATGGGAAATATATCTTCTTCACACCCGCTGACAAAAACTATTGGCCACTCCAATCCTTTACTAGCGTGAACTGTAAGGAGCGTTACACAATTTTTAGTATCGGAATAGTTATCAATATCTGCAATCAATGAAACTTCTTCAAGATACTGTTCAAGCTTGGCATCTGCATTTGCAGAAGAAAATTCACTTAAAGATGCTAACAGCTGACTGATATTTTCCATTCTTTGTAGGGCTTCTTGCGTGCCTTCTTCCTTAAACATTCGGATGAGTCCAAGATCATCAACCATAGCACGAGTAAGTTCACCAACAGATAGTTTATCTTTTAAGCCGATGTACTTATCAAGCAAAGTTTTGAACTGCTTAACATTTTTTTGGATTCGTTCTTTAATATCAATTACTTCAAATACTCTTCCCATCGTTTGAAAGAGAGTTATTTCGTGTTTTCGTGCAAAAGCTATCATTCTTGTTACAGTTGTACTTCCAATACCACGCTGTGGAAAGTTCATGATCCTTAACAAACTTTCTTCATCATTCTGATTAGATATAACGCGAAGATAAGCAATAACATCTTTTACTTCTTTTCTCTTATAAAACTCAACTCCGCCTATAATTGTGTATGGAATTTTCTCTCTGCGAAAAATATCTTCCATTGCACGGGATTGTGAATTAGTACGATATAGAATTGCAAAATCATTAAAGACTAATTTTTTCTTAGTTAGTTCGTGCTTTATATATTTAGAAATTTGTGATGCTTCATCCTTTTCATCAGCACACTTAAGAAGCATTACTGGTTCACCTTCTTCATTTTCTGTCCAAAGAGTTTTAGCAACCTGATCCTTATTATTTTTGATAACAGAATCAGCAGCTTTAAGAATCATTTTAGTTGATCGGTAATTCTGTTCAAGTTTAAACAGTTTATACTTTGGAAAATCTTTTCCAAAATCTCTCATGTTTCCTATGTTAGCACCACGCCAGCTATAAATACTCTGAGCATCATCGCCAACCACAGAAATTAATCCGTTTCTTGAAACAAGTAATTTTAATAACTCATACTGAGCTTTATTTGTATCCTGGAATTCGTCAACAAGCAAAAATTCAAATCGGGATTTATACTTTTGTAGAATGTTTTTCTTCTCGTTAAACAGTTCGATAGGTTTAAGCAGCAGATCATCAAAATCCATTGCATTAAATTCTATTAGTCTTTTCTGATACTCAACATAAATATCTGCGATTTTTTCCTCGAGAAATGAACCTACATGTTTGCTTCTAAATTCCTGAGGGGTAATCATATGATTTTTAAGAAAACTGATCCTGTGTCTAACCGAATTAGTGGTAAGATTTTCCAGATCAATATTTAAATCGGTCATTATATTAGAAACTAGGGAAGTTGAATCTATGGTATCATAGATTGAAAAATTACTTCTATAATTAATATGTTTTGCTTCAGTACGAAGTATCTTAGCGAATACTGAATGAAATGTGCCCATCCACAAATCATCAGCTTTTTTACCAATCAACTCCTTAATTCTCTCCTTCATTTCATTGGCTGCTTTATTTGTAAAAGTAAGCGCAAGAATCGATTCAGGAGTGTAATTTTTCTTTATTAAGTAAGCAATTTTATAAGTGAGAACTTTTGTTTTGCCGGAGCCCGCGCCGGCAACTATCATTTGAGGTCCATCCAGATATTCAACGGCTGCAAGCTGTGCTGGATTCAAATCCTTAAATTGGTGCATAATTCTTTCTAATTTTTGCAAAAACAGGTGCAAATATATAAAAATCGAGCTCGAATGGAAAATTATAACACGTTTAAAATTTTATAAAATTCTTCAATAATGTTATAAAGAGAATAGAATAAATTTTTAGAGCAAATTTCAATTGTTTCAATGGCACGTTTATAGATAAATTACTATTATAGATAAAAAATTAAGCCAAAATACTTGTTAACTATAATGAATAAGATTAATACTTCAGCATCTCAACCTAATAATGATAAAACTGAATTGACATCTGATTTTACAAAAACACCTGCTTTTGGTGACTTCCAAAACAAGTTCGATGTTCTTGTTCATACGATTCCCGATGGATTAATTTTACTTAAAGATGAGCAAATAAAGTATTCTAATAAAAACTTTGCTGATATGTTAGGATACTCAATTAATGAAATTACAGAATTAGGATTGCGAGAAGTTATTGCTCCGAACGATCTTGAAAGAGTTTTGGAAAGAAGTAAAAAAAGACTCCGCGGTGAAACAGTACCTACCCAATATGAAATAGAACTTATCCATAAGGATAATAATAAAATAATACCTGTTTCTGTAAGTGTTGGTGTTATAGGTTCAGGCACTGAAAAATTTCAGTTTGTCATCGTCAGAGATATATCAGATAAAATTGAAATTGAGAATAAATTTGTTAGGGAATTACAACTTCAGCAATATTTTATGGATTACCTGCCTGACTCAATTTATTTCAAGGATATCGCCAGCAGATTTATAAAAGCAAATAAAGCAACATTAACAAAAATGGGATTAAGTTCATTTGATGATCTCCTGGGGAAAACTGATTTTGATATTTTTTGTGATGAACACGCTCAACTTGCAAAAAAGGATGAAGAAGAAATAATAAAAAATCGTACTTCCATCATTAATAAAATAGAAAAAGAAATTTGGCGTGATGGTAAAGTAACTTGGGCTTCTACAACTAAAATTCCTTTGATAGATGAAAATGATGTTGTTTATGGTACCTTTGGTATTACACGAGACATTACTGAGTTAAAGAAAGCAGAAGAAATTAAGGATGCTCTATTTAAGATATCAACAGCAGTAACCTCCCTTAACAACATTAATGTACTCTATGAATTTATTCATAAGTCAATAAGTGAATTGATGAGTGCAGAAAATCTTTATATAGCACTTTATCATCAAGAAACTGATACTGTTAGTTTTCCATATTTTGTTGATCAAGTTGATGAACCACCTGTTGAAAGAAAAGCAGGACGTGGATTAACTGAATACATTCTTCGAAGTGGAAAAGCTCATCTGATTAATGCCGAACTTGATCTTAAACTTCGCGAAGCTGGTGAAACATCATTGATAGGTGAGCCTACACAAATATGGCTTGGTGTACCACTTAATGTTGAAGGAAAAACTATTGGAGCTATTGTAGTGCAGGATTATTCCGACTCAACAACTTATAGTGATGAAGAAAAGGAAATTTTAATTTATGTTTCGGAACAAATTGCACTAGCTATTGATAAAAAACGTAATGAGGAAAAGATTATTCAATATTCTGAAGAATTAAAAGAAACAAACGCTGCTAAAGATAAATTCTTTTCAATTATAGCCCACGATCTTAAAAGTCCTTTTCATGGATTGCTAGGATTAACAAGAATGATTGTTGAAGAATATGATTCTATGTCCGAATCGGAAGTAAAATCTTATCTTCAAATTATTAAAGAATCAACAGAGAGCACCTATAAGCTAATTGAAAATCTACTGGAATGGTCCCGATTAGAATCAGGAAAAATGAAATATAACCCTGCACTGCAAAATATGTTTATGATTGTTGAAGATACTCGGATTCTCCTGAATCAAAATGCACGGATGAAAAATATAAACTTAAGAAATAAACTTGGTCATCAGAGTTTTGTTTGGGGAGATGATACAATGCTTCAATCTCTTGTACAAAATCTTATTTCAAATGCAATTAAGTTTACTCCAAACAATGGAATTATTGAAATAACAGAGAACCAGTTTGATAATTATATTGAATACACAGTTTCAGATACGGGAATTGGTATCAAAGAATCAGATATTGAAAAACTATTCAGGATTGATATGAGTTTTTCCACCAAGGGAACCCAACAAGAAAAAGGGACAGGGTTAGGATTAGTCCTGTGTAAGGAAATCGTAAATATTCATGGCGGTGAAATTAGTGTTCAGAGCAAAATTGGTGAAGGAACAAAAATTATTTTTACTTTAACTAAACCAAAATATTAATTGTCTAAAATGGCCGAGCAGAATTTTCAGAATCAGGATGATCTTGCAGGATTTGAAGACTATTTAGCAGAATTTGATAGCATTATGGCATTCGATAATGAAGATTGCCCTATATGTGGTGTTAGCATCCCGGAAAAAACAACAACTAGTAAGTCCCCTTTCGTAGAATACATCCACACAAAAAATGAATCTGATCTGAAAGAGATTAAAAAGAAACTTGATTTTCTTTGTATACCAATGAAAGTTGAAAAACGATTAGATCCTAAAGTAATGGATAGTATTAGTTATGATTATGTTGTGCTAATTCCATTAAGATGTTTAGGTTATATTAAAAAAGAAAAGGTCTGATTTCTCAGACCTTTTAAACATACCATAATTTTTTATTTAAGCAGCAGCATTTTCTTTACATCACTGAAATTCTCTGACTCAATTCTGTAGTAATAAACTCCTGAAGAATAATTATTTGCTCTCCATTCAATTTTATGATAACCGGCTTCTAAAAACTGATTTGTTAATATTTCAACTTTTTCTCCAAGAGAATTATAAATTGAAAGATTAATATTTCCGGATACTGGTAAAGCAAACTTAATTGTTGTTACTGGATTAAATGGATTTGGAAAATTTTGTTCCAAACTAAAATTTAATGGTGTGCCAACCTCAATCTCGATTTCATCTGAATATTCAAACTCACCATTAAAATCAATTTGTTTTAATCTATAAACATATTTTCCGGCTGAAACTTTATTATCTATAAATGTATATGATTGTTTTTCTGTTGTAGTACCATTTCCTGTAACGAATCCGATAGCCATCCAATCTTGTTTTTCATTTTTCCTTTCTATACTAAAACCTGAATTATTGGTCTCAGTTGCCGTGCTCCAAGAAAGATTTATGCTACCATCCGCACTGCTTGCAGTAAAACTGAAAAGCTCTACCGGAATAACATCTGTACCACCTGAGAATAAAATTACTCTGCCATCACGTGAGCAAGCAGCAAATTCACTACTATAATTTCCATCAACATCATCAAGATCAACAATATGCTCAGCAGCATAAGAATTAGTACCTCCACCAAATGCATAATTAAAAATGATATTTCCATTTACACTATTATACACATGTGCAATATCATTTAAAGATGCTGACCCAACTTCAGGAATTCCATCTGCATTTAAATCCCCGAGTACATCTTTTCCTAAAATATTTCCTCCTGTAGAATTAGACCAGATATTTATTCCCGTTGAACCTTCTATCATATGTATGTTTGGATTTATTCCGCTAACTAAAATATCTGGATAACCAGATTGATTAACATCAGGCACTATTTTTAAATCCTCAATAAAAACATTCGCGATTGATGTACTCCATATTTGCGAACCCGTTTCAGCATTTAAACAATAAACATTTCCTGCTGTTGTACCAACAATAACATCTGAACTTGATGAACCAGAAATATTTGGAATTTCACGCACAGTCCATGGAGTGCCGCTTGTAGGAAATACCCAGGCAATGCTTCCTAATTGATTAAAACCAATTACCTCATTTGTTGTTCCAACTCTTGAACCCGCAGCACCTCCAAAATCTGTAGAAGTTACCATATACTTTAATTTTTGTTGAGCCTGCTGATTTATTCTCCAGATTTCATTTCCATTTACGCCATTTAATAAATACACAGAAAATCTTCCGGAGCCTGTTGATTCGTTTCCACTTGCAGTCATTAAAACATCAGGGACACCATCATTATTAAAATCTCTTTTAACATCCAAACCCATTATATCACCATCATCAGTCGTGGATGAATTTCCAAATTCCCAGATTACTTCACCTGTTAATCCGTTAAGAGTATAAACAAATTCATTTCCTCCTGCTGTTCCAATCACAACATCTTCATGATTATCGCCATTCAAATCAGATGCTATTTGAACTCCTTGTTCATAATCAACTGAACCTGTGTTTATTGAACCAAAATAAGTTGAGTACTGCCATAAAATATCAGAAGATCCTGAACTATTACCATTTAAAACCAATGTCCAATAATTTTCTGTTGCTATAACAAGATCTTTAACTCCATCCCCATTAACATCTTGAATTTTTTTCATAGATCTTGGAGTGTAATCCTGCAAACTTGTTCCGGGATTATCAGGAATCTGTCCTTGCCAAAAAATATTTCCAAGTGTAGGATCAAAATTAACTGCATTACCCGTAACAAAAACATTTATTAAGCTTCCGTTTGAAGCATTAGAATGAATTCTGATTGTATCACTAAAAGTTGTAATTGAAGTGGGATAAAACCAAATCCTAAATGATGAGGAGGACAGTGCGGGTATATTAAGTGGTGTTGTTAGATTTTCAAAATAAAAATCATCACTACTTAAATTGATTGAATCAATGGTTAAGAGATTTGAACCAGCATTGTAAAACTCCAACTCAATATATGATGTTGAGTTTATCCTTTTACTTCCAAAATTGATTGGTGACGGAGTTGCAGTCAAATATGGTGCAGTAAAGACTCCATTACCTGTAACTCTCACTTTAGAATAATTTAACAAAGGATCATTGTGATAAAGTAAAACAGAGTCATCATATGCTATATTTGTAGTTGGAGTAAATTCAACGGGAATATTAACAATTTGTCCGGGCGTTATTGTAATTGGAAATGAAACGGGTATAGTAAAAACAGAATTGCTTATCGAAGCTGATGTTAAAATAAGATTTGAAGTACCATAATTTTGAATGGAAATGTTCTGCACTTGAGTGGAATCAATCATGACATTTCCAAAATTTAAACTTGGTGTTAATAATGTAATTCCCGGTGATCCGGAACCTCCCAAATCATATTTAAAAAGTTGTCTTCCGCTACTCGCTCCAACAGGTTCTGCAAGAAGCCAAAAGTTATTTCCATCCCAAGCTAAACCTCTCGGATTTTGTCTTAAACCAGGTTGTTCTGGTGGATTGAAAGAAAAAAGTGAATCTTCTGTTGTTAGACTAACAGCATAAATTTTATCTGCACCCTCAAACCCATCATTTACAAAGAAAAGAGTATCACCTTTAACAGTAATTCCCTGAGGCTGAAGTTGACCAGGAGCGAAGTTTAAAAAATCTAATGTATCAACTAGTTGCTTTGTTGTTGTATTTATTTTGTAAAGTGCAACATTAGCATTTGGATAATAAACAGAAATCCATAAACCTGTTCCATCCCAGGCAGCACCGCCAAAATACCATGAACCGCCAAACAGTTGTGTTGAGGTAATAGAATCTAAAACATTTCCATTCTGATCAATTTTAAATAAATCACATCTTGCAGTTTTACGTTCAACATACCAGAAATAATTTCCATCGAACGCCAAACCCTGAGATTCTTTAATTGATGGATAGTTAATAGCTATTGTATCAACCAAAACTCCTGAATCATCCACAGCATAAATAATTCCACGTCCAGTTGTGGAACTTGATGAAGATAGCCAGTACTTTGAATTTTCATAAACAAGTCCATATCCAGAGCTCCAGAATGTACCCGACGGAAGATTTACACTATTAATTAATGTTTGTGATTGGACAGTTGATAAAAGTACTAATACTAAAAGGAAAAATTTTTTCATGACAATTTCCTTTATTATAATTTAATAAGATACTTTAATTTCTTGGATGAGTTTTACACCACTCCTTAATATATTCAGCAATGGCAGTAGTTGTGGCCCCTGGAGTAAATAATTCTCCGACTCCGATTTCCTTTAATTTTGCGATATCATCTTCAGGAATAATTCCACCACCTGTAAGCAGCACATCTTCCATTCCCTTTTCCCTTAGCAAAGTCATAAGTTTTGGGAAAATTGTCATATGTGCACCGGACAAAATACTTATACCAATTACATCAGCATCTTCCTGCATTGCTGCTTCAACAATCATTTCAGGGGTTTGTCTTAATCCAGTATAAATAACTTCCATTCCCGCGTCTCGTAAAGCGGCGGCAATAACCTTGGCGCCTCTATCATGTCCATCTAATCCCGATTTAGCAACAACAACTCTTATTTTTTTATCCATTCAACAAACCTTCATACTTTGAAACAGCCGCTTTAATTTTTTCAGCATAAACTTCAATCTCAGTAGCATTGTACTCAATTGTTCTTGGTCGCATATGAAAATCATTTTCGTACCTTGGAATAATATGATAATGGAAATGAAAAACAGATTGTCCGGCTGAAATTCCATTATTAGATATGACATTAAACCCATCTGCTTTCAAGGCCCTTTTAATAACACCAGAAAGATATTGCGTAAGCTTAGTCAATTCTTCAAGTTCTTTAGCAGGCATTGTTAAAAAGTTGTCAAAGTGTGTTTTCGGAATAACAAGTGTATGTCCATAATTAACAGGATTTATATCAAGGAAGGCAATAAATTTTTCGTTCTCAAAAACAATTTCAGCTTCAGAAGTTTTTGATGCTATTTCACAGAAAATGCAATCCATTATTTGCTCGCTTTTAATTTGTTTATCAAAGTTAAATTATTTTACAGATAACTGCCAATAAATTTCTAGTTTGGAATATATTCCTTCGTTCTGTCAAATACTGCAAATAATCCGCCAGTGTGTACAAATATATTTTTCCTTCCGTTACCAGTCTTGAGATATTTTTCATAATACGCAGTAAATGCTTTACCAGTATAAGCTGGGTCAAATAGAATTCCAGTGTCTTGTGCAAACTTTTTAATCAAATCAACTTTTGATTGTGAAATCTTTTTGTATCCTTCTTTAGAATATCCGTCAAGCACAACAAGATTTTCCAGATTGATTTTACAATTCAATTTATAATCAAGCACACAACCTTCTGCAAGTTGTAAGATATGTTTTTCCATTTCTTCCTTTGTCATCAAAACATTTACAGCTACTATTTTAACATTTAGATTATTTAATGCTGCGCCCACTAACATTCCAGCAGCGGTTCCACCAGAGCCGCAAGCGGCTACAATTGAATCAATATTCTTAAGGTCCGTTTGTATTTTGAGTTCATTAATAAAATTAATATAGCCCCAAATGCCAAGTGTGGTTGATCCTCCACCAGGGAAAACGTAAGCATTCTTTTTCTTCTTAAGAAAAGCTAATCTTTGCTCAAACATTATTTCATTTACATTTTCATACTCAGCTTTAGTGAAATACTGAATGTCTGCTCCAAATACTTTATCAAGAAATAGATTACCATTTGGGTTTTTTGTTTCTTTACCCCACAAAAATAATTTTGTTTTAAGTCCAACTTTTCTGGCAGCTATAACTGTAGCTCTTGCATGGTTAGATTGATCTCCTCCTGAAGTAAATACTATATCCGCTTTTTTATTTTTTGCGTCTGCTAAAAGATACTCAAGCTTTCTAACCTTGTTTCCGGACAGTTCGCAACCTGTCAAATCATCTCGCTTGAGTAAAAAACTTTTACCTTCAAACTTTACTTCTTCAAATGGAGTTGGAATTTGCGCGAGAGAAATCTTTTTTGGGGTAATCATTTTGCTAACTCAATCTTTTTAAGTTTTGAATAAATCTTTCTTGCTTTTTCTAGATCTTCCGGAGTATCAACAGAGAAACTATCAAATTCAGTTTCAACAATTTTAATTTTAAATCCATTTTCAAGCATCCGAAGTTGTTCAAGTTTTTCCCATTGTTCCAAATCTGTTGGTTCAAGTTTAGTAAACTTTAGTAAATATTCTTTCCGATAAACATATAATCCTATGTGTTTGTAAATATCTGCTTTCTCAAGTATTTCTTTTTCATCCTTGGCATCACGCACAAAAGGAATTGGAGACCGTGAGAAATACAATGCAAAATTTTTATAATCAAAAACAACTTTTACAACTGAAGAAGAATTAAATTCTTCAATATTATCAATTAACTTTGCAAGGGTTGATACGTTAACTTCGAGATCAAATAATAATGGTTCGATAGCCTGATCTATCATCATTCCGCTAATAAATGGTTCATCACCTTGTATGTTAACAATTATATCAGCACGAGGAAATTCTCTTGCAATGATAGCAATTCTATCAGAACCAGTTGCACAATCTTTTGGGGTCATAATTGTTGATGCGCCAAATCCTTTTGCTGCTTTTGCAACTTGTTCATCATCAACCGCAATAACAATTTTATCTATAAGTTTAGATTTGCTTGCTCCTTCAAAAGTATGTTGCAGAAGCGGTTTACCGCCGATATCAGCCAATGGTTTGCCCATCAATCTTGTAGATGCAAATCGTGCTGGAATAACACCAAGAATGTAAGGATTATTTTTTTTTGGCTTAACCTTTTTTGCCATTATTTATCACCGATTACTTTAGGAACTTTAAAATGATGTTCATCTTTTGATGGAGCATTTTTCAAAGCATTTTCAGTTGAAATTGATGGCTTCAGTTCATCTTCACGGAAAACATTTGTCTGCTCAACTGGATGAGAAAGCGGATTTACATTTTCTGTATCTAACTCATTAAGTTTATCCATGTAGGATAATATCTCATTCATTTGAGGTGTGAAATTTTCAAGCTCTATATCATTGAATTTTAATCTTGCAAGTTCAGCAATTTTTTCAACATCTTTTTTAGTAACCGCCATTAATCATATTCCTTTTGATTGCTGATAATAATCTCTCTAACTTTTTCCATTAACGCAAGTTCATCTTGTTTTGTTTTAATATTGGCAGTCGGTATTGGTCTATCAAAATGAAGATAAATTGTTCCGCTTTTAAGTTTAAACGTACCTTTGGGCATAATTTTTTTGGTACCATTTATTGTTATCGGAACAATAGGATAACCGCTATGTGCAGCAAGATAAAAAGCACCACGCTTAAAACTTTGCACTTCTCCAGTTTTACTCCTTGTGCCTTCAGGAAAAACAAGTACTGATATTTTCTTTTTATCCATTACTTTTTTTGCTTCTGTCAAACTATTCATTGCAGCTTTTGGATCGTTTCTATCTATTACAACATACGGACCCAAATAAAGCTGCCAACCGAAAAATGGGATACGAGCAAGTTCTTTTTTAAATATCATACTCAATCGATTTGGAACGCCCCATTGCAAAGCTGTTATATCAAGTTGACTTGAATGATTTGATGCAAAAACATAAACCGCTTTTCTATCAATATTTTCAAGCCCTGTTACCTTTACCCTAACACCCGAAATCAATAAAATTCCACCAGGAAAAATTTTTGCAATGTAATGATAAATAGTAAAGCTTCTATCAATAAAAATAAAAATCAAACCAAAGATTGAACAAATAAAAGTATGAATTACAATTAAAAATATTTTAAAATACGTGATCAAATTAAACCTCAGATAGTATTTCAGTGGTTATTTCGATGATACCCTTTTCACTCATAAAATTTTTTATGGCATTAATTCTGTTTTTGATCGATGGATGTGAATAGAAAAACCATTCAACAAATGGATGAGGTTCTCTATCGCCGAGATTTTGATCTGTAAGTTTATTTAAAGTTTTAATAAAACTTTCAGGTTTTTGGGTTGATTCAACTGCATATCTGTCGGCTTCATATTCATATTTTCGAGATAAAATGTTTCCTATTGGAGAATGAATTAACCCAATTATCATTGCCCATAAACTAAGCAAAGGGAGAGCTGCAACTTGAGCTATATTTTCAAAATCAAACCAACTTAATGAATATTTATATAGTAATGCGATAATAAAAAAAGTCAGGAAACTTGATACAGTTCCAAAGATTAAGTTTTTAATTATGTGTTTATGCTTATAATGCCCAAGTTCGTGAGCAATTACTGTTTCAATTTCGTCTTTTGAATAATCATTCAGCAATGTATCGCCAAGAATTATTCTTTTAGTTTTTCCTAATCCGGTAAAAGCCGCATTTGCTTTCTTTGTATTCTTACTCATATCAAAACTAAAAACATTTTCTACTTTTATTCCGGCACCTTGTGCAAGATTACCGATTCGCGTTTTTAATTCTTCATCATTTAATGGAAGAATTTTATAAAAGATTGGAAGGATAAGTACTGGAAATAGTTGAGAAAGCACAACCGAAATCAAAAACATTGCTGAAGCAAAAATCAGCCACCATAAATCACCGAATTGATTTATTATATAAAAGAAAAGTAATAGAACTGGAATTCCTATTACCAAACCGACTAACATTGATTTTACATTTTCTAAAAAGTATTGAAAAAAAGATTGATTTGACAAATTGTATTTGTGCTCTAAATAAAATCCAGTATAGATATTTACCGGCATAAATAAAACCGAACTAAATATTCCCATCACAAAAACAAAAATCATAAAAACTAAATATGAGTTTTCTGTGAATGTTTGAATAAAATTTTGTAAAGATAGACTGTATCCTAAAGCAATAAAAAGATAAAGCAAAATAAAACTTATTATTGCTTTAACAATACCGATTGCAAGCTTAGTATTATTATATTTTTTTGAATCCATATAGTTAAAAATAGCAACTGAATTTGTGGCAATCAATTTTAGAATGGTTGTTATATCTGACAATTATTTTTCCTAAGTTTAGGAAGTAAACAATTATTAGAGAGGATCAAATGAAAAAAAATAGCATTTCCTTTTTTACAACTGCTTTTTTTATTTTGTTTTTTGCATATCAGACAAATGCACAAGTAACACTACAACTTGGTGCTGGACTGGGTTACTCAACACCAACTGGTGATTATGGCGGAAATACGACTGAATTTTACAATGGTACAAAATACGGGATGGAATCCGGTTTTAATTATCATGCTAAAGGACGTGTTGGACTATTGTTTTTAAATATCTTTGGCGAAATTGGATACACAACTTTTAGTGGTGAAGGTGAAGCTACACCCGGACAAGGAAATATCAATATTTCTAATAACGTGTTTTCTATGAAAGTTGGTCCTGAATTTCCAATAAACATTCCGCTTTCACCAATAACCCCATATCTAATGGGATTTGTTGCTGTGAATACTTTCTCTGGTGATGTTGAATTCCAAGGTGTTACTGGAGTGCCTAGCGGAACGTATGACCTTGCCAGTGCAACAAGAGTTGGTATTGGCGGAGGTGGTGGGGTTACGTTTTGTATGGGTCCTATTAAATTAGATTTAAACATCCAATATCATTTAATAAATTTTACAGGCAATGAATACAAAATTGAAAATGCAACTTCACATGATAGACTTGATAATTATACTTCATTGAATGATGGTAAAGATCCAGCCTATTTAAGCGGAAGTGACGCACATTTTATAAAGGAAGATCGTGGTATTGGAGCAATGGAGTTTAAGTTAACTGCATTATTTGGATTGTAAAACACTTACCGTTTAAGGCAAACCCAATTCTATTTTGAATTGGGTTTGCTGTATTAAATTCAAAAGCATTTCGCTATTTACTTACCTGGAATTTCTTGTCTTAACTTAATTGGTTCTGCTTTCTTCTTTCTCATCTTTAGATTTAGCATCTCTACAAATACACTAAAGGCCATTGCAAAGTAGATGTATCCTTTAGGAATGTGTTGATGCAATCCCTCTATAATTAAAGTGAAACCAATTAGAAGTAAGAAACTCAATGCAAGTATTTTAATTGTAGGATGGTTTTCAACAAAATCACTTATCGATCCTGAAAAGAACATCATGAATATTACAGCGATAACTACTGCAATAATCATTACAGGCAAATCATTTGCCATCCCAATCGCTGTAATAACTGAATCAAGTGAGAAGACAACATCAAGTAAAAGTATCTGAATGATGACACTCATAAATGAAGCTTTCGCTTTAACGTTGTGATGCTCTTCTTCACCCTCTAACTTAGAATGAATTTCCATAGTACTTTTTGCAATTAAAAATAATCCTCCAAGAATAAGAATTAAATCACGACCTGAAAGTCCAGTTTCAAAGAGTGTAAAGAATGGTTCTTTTAGTTTTACGATTAGTGAAATTGAAAAAAGTAAAAGTATTCTGGTCAGCATTGCTAATGCAAGTCCAACTAATCTACCTTTCTTTTGTTGTTCTTTGGGTAGCTTGCCAGAAAGAATAGAGATAAAAATTATATTATCAATTCCAAGTACAATTTCCAGAACAGTTAGTGTAAGTAGTGCAATTAATGCTTGCGGATCAGTAATCCATTCCATTTAGTTTGTTTCCTGTGATAAAAATTAGTGGGGCAAAGTTAGAAATCAGATTGGTTAAAATGAAATTTTACAGGGTGGATAATTACAATAATATAAAATCATACTTCGAATTTGCTCAGTGTGACAATTGGATTAATTCACAAAATAAAAAAAGCCCTTCAGAATAGAAGGGCTTTTTAAACTAAAAACTTTTTAGTGAGTCTCTTTTTTCTCTACTTCTTTTTCAACTTTCTTTTCCTTTTTAACATCGCAGCAAGAAGATGTTGGGCCACAACCTTCTTTCTTTTCAACTTTGGTAACTACAACTTCTTTCTCAATTACTTCTTTACCATCTTTTAACCCAGCAGAAGTAGTAGAAGTTGTTTTTTGAACATCACCAGTTTTCATAGTATGATCTTTGTCGTTACATTTTTCAACTTTAGTAGTCTCGCCTTTTTCTTTAGTGCAGCAATCCTTTGATTGAGCATTTACAGTAAAAGCAAATATTGTTACAAGAGCCAGAACAAAAATAAGATTTTTCATTTACTACCTTTCTTGTTTATTTATTTCTTGACAAAGCTAAAGAAAACACAATTATTTGCAAATACCAATAGTTCGATTTTTCTAAATAATTCCTAGACTTTTTTGAGCAATCCATCCTATTTTCCCATCATTTAATCGAATTTTTACCCAGTCATCAACATTATCTTCAATTCTAACTTTCAATCCCTCATGGATTTGAAATGAATCTTTTGATGAATAATCTGGTGATGATTTTACAATAACTGATGTCTCAATAATAACTCCATCTTTAGTATTAAACTCTTTATTCATTTTAACGATCAATAAAGAAATTGTTAATAATAAAATTACAGTAAGACCGATTCCAGTAAAAAAAGATATACGCTGTTCGGTAACACTTCTTGAAAAGAAATAAACTACAAATACAATCAGCACTAAAATGAAAATGATGTAAACAATTATTGTCCATCCAGAAACTGAAAACGCTGCTAACAATCCTTCCCATAGATTAAAAATAAAAAATGGAGGAAGCGTATCAACCTTATCTTTAAGATTTAATTTTGCCAGTGCAAGATTATGCTTAACGTCTTCATCAGTTGGTGACAGTTTCAAAGCTTTTTCATAATACAAAATTGCAAATCCAACTTTGCCTAAACGATAATGTGCATTACCCAAATTGTAGTAAAGTGAAGTTCCTTCAAATCCGTCTAACAGAAGTTTGTTATATTCATCAATTGCAAGTTGGTAACGATTATTTTTATAATATTCATTTGCAGTTTGCATTATCGAATATGAATCTGCTTTAGCTAAAGACGATAGGAAAATTAAAAGACAAAATATGTTAATCAAATATTTTTTCATTTTGCAATTGATCTTTCAATATCAATAACAACATCAGAAAATGCCTGATACATTTCATTCATTGCCTGTGATGGGTTTGTTCCTGGTGCAAATCTTATAAACTCACATTTCTGTGCATTCGTCTTCATCTTCTCAACTAATTCAGGTTTGATATTTCGTTTTAACAATTCATCTGCTGCTCTATCGAGCGTAAACTCAGATTTGGGTATATGAAATTTGTCTTCAAGATATCCAAATAAAGCTTGAGATATTTCTGAATAGAATGATTCAATATTATTTGCATCAAGAAGTTTCTTTGCTGTTTTAAATCGCTTACGAGCTACTTTTTCTGCTTTGGAATAACGTAATAGCTGCTGATTACCAGAAAGTTTGTCTTGCTTCCGTTTCCAGCCGATTAATACAAATGCTGATATCATTGGAATAATTGATGCAGCCCAAAATTCTGGTTTTAAAATTAAAACATCACCTTGGAATTCTACATCATCGAACTTTGTTTTGATATAACGAATATCATTATCAAGTTGCAGAATATTTTGCTGATCAGTATAATCTTCAGCACTTCCCTGCCCTTGCTCAATCTCAACATTAAAAGATTTAGATCTTATAGTCTTATATGATTTTGTTTCGGGATCAAAGTATGAAAATTCAATGGCAGGGATTTCCCTTGCACCGGCAATTCTTGGAATCAATAAATACTCAGCTTTTTTTGTTCCGCCAATTTTTCCAGAACGATTTATCTGCTCATCTGTTTTGGGATCATATTTTTCAAAACCATTCGGCAACTCAAATGATGGAAGTTCAAGCAACTTAAGGTTGCCCGTTCCACTTATATCAAACTTTAAAGTGATCGGCTCATTCGTTTTAGTTTTTTGTTTATCAATTGAAGCCGAAAAATTAAAATTGCCAACTGCACCTCTGAACGAAGTTGGTTTATTATTATCTGGTAATGGAATAACATCAACCTTTAACGTATTTGATTTAGCAGGATACTCAACAATTTCTGATCGCCCAAATGGATCACCAAAAAAATCATCCCAAACATTATTTGGATTTTTTTTCTTCTGAATTTGAATTGGAATTGTTAATTCGAATGGAGTAACTTCTAATTTTCCAGATTGACTTGGGAACAATGCAACTCGTTTTAACAATCCAACTTTGTACTGCTTACCATCAATCACTTCATTTCCAAATGAAATATTTCTTGCGGTTTCTAATTCTTCGGCCCAAAATCCCTGATACTGCGGGAGTTTATCAACAGACATTTGAGCGGCTATATTCAATCTTGTATATAGTTTGTAGGTTATCGTAACTTGTTCACCCTGATATACTTTGTTCTTATCTATTGAAGCGCGGATAAATAAATTCTCGGCAATTTCCTGATTAGAAACTCCACTGCTATTATTTTCATCTTTTGGTTTTTGAGATCCTTTAACAACTGTAATTTTAATCGGACTTGTAGTATAAGTTTGCCCTTCTGATAGGATTGAAGCACTGCCAATTGTAAATGAGCCAGTTGTATTTGGCATTAAGATGTAAGATAAAGTTAATGATGATGAAGACACACCATTAATTATCTGCATACTTGTAGATTGATTAGGACCGGAAAGAACTCTAAAATCTTTTAACGATGGAGGATTAAAATTTTTTAATCCATTTAAATTTTTGCCTTCAAACGTAAATTCCAGCTGAAAGCGATCATTCTCAGCAACTTTATTATTGTCCACAGTTGCAACAAATGACTGCGCAAAAGTAATTGAACTAAACAAAAACAAATAAAATAAAAATGCTATTTTTAACATTACCAATCTTTATCCGTTTTTCTAACATTAGTTTTTACTTTTCTTAACTGTTTCTGTAAATCTTTTTCATTATTCTTTAATGCATCAAGAATGCGCTGAGCTTCATCCTTAGAAATTTTTTGTTCTTTTTGCTGCTGAGGCTGCTTTGTGTTATCCTGCTTTGCTTCTTGATCTTTAGGCTGCTGCTGTTGATCTTTATTCTGCTGGTCTTTGTTTTGCTGATCCTGATTTTGATTCTGTTGCTGCTGTTGATCCTGTTTATTCTGATCATTCTTATTTTGATCGTTCTTATCCTGCTTATCTTTATCTTTATTCTTCAACATCTCAAGCGCATAAGATAAGTTATATTTTGTATCCTGATCATTTGGATTAAACTTTAATGCGTTTTTATACGCTTCTATACTCTCTTCAATTTTATTTGATTTTAGTAATGAGTTACCAACATTGTGAAATATTTTTCCGCGACTTTCATTATCCTTAGCATTTTCAAAAGCACTTTGATATGATTTTATAGCATCATCATATTTTTCTTGTTTGTAATATGTATTTCCAAGATTAAAATTTGCTTCATAACTTTTTGGTGAATTTTCTACCACTTTTCTAAAATCAACTTCAGCATCTGTATATTTTTTTTCATCATACTTATCAACACCTTTATTTAAAGTGCTTCTGTTGGATTGAGCAAATGAAATAGATGAAAATAAAAGTATAATTATTGCAGTTATAATACTAAACCGATTGTCATTCCGAACTTGTCTCGGAATATTATTAGTTAGATCCTGAAATAAATTCAGGATGACATTTAAATAATTCCTAATCATTTTTCTTCTGATTCAATTCCTAATTTTCTATTCAACTTAGTAAAGAAAGGTGAACGTTTATCACTAATAAATATCTCAATTATCAACAGCAAAATTGCTGGTATTAAAAAGTAATAAAATCGATCTTCGTAATCAGTAACTTTTTTTACACCAAATTCTGCTTGCTCAAGTTTAGATAAATCGTTGTAAATTTTGTCAAGATAATCCTCATAGTTATTGCCGCGATAATATTTCCCATTTCCATTATTAGCAATTTCTTTAAGAATACTTTCATTTAATTTTGTTAATACAGTTTGTCCTGAATTATCTTGCTTAAATCCTGCTTCGTTTCCACGGTTATCATAAACTGGTATCGGAACTCCATCTGGTGAACCTAAACCGATTGTATAAATTTTTATTTCTTTATCGGTTGCTTCTTCAACTGCGGCGTCAATATCACCTTCGTGATCTTCTCCATCTGTAATTGCAATTATTGC
>OEIV010000558.1_pt1 | contig 19697 bp, 13 predicted proteins | sample 1539231 | NCBI WGS metagenome assembly OEIV01 (sample SAMN03794762, study PRJEB22550) | activated sludge metagenome | feature: wastewater treatment plant; material: activated sludge; isolation source: Wastewater treatment plant of a petroleum refinery complex | place: Argentina: Buenos Aires ...
CGTAGGTGGTGAAGAGCATGCCTACATGGCTGTTGGCCAACCAGATCTGGGGATAGGGCCCAGTGCCACCGAACGCCGCGTTCGCCCTGAAGCTGCATTGATAGGTCTGTCCAGGCACCATGGGTTCCAGAAGTGGGACCATGAGCCACTCGCGTTGCTCGGTCGACCCGTCGGTATGGTAGGTGATCAGGCCCGCGCAATTCGCTCCCTCGTATGGATACTGAAAGGTGAGGAAGTTGTATGGCAGGCTGTTGATCCCTCCGTACGGCAAACAGCTCATGAAGTGATCAGGGGTCACGTTGGCGCTGTACCAGTGGGTCGGTCCCGCCCCTTGCGGGAAGATCCCGATCCCCAACCAGCAGCTATCAGTCTCCTCGAATCCCGGATTGGGCACCAGGTTCTGGGCACCGAGGTGCGAGGCGACAAGCACAAGGCACACGGCAAGCCCTGCGCGTTGCAGAATCTGCTTCAAGGCCCTGTACCTGTTGCCTGTGGGAGCCATTGTTCGTTCGTATTGACCGGTAGCATCGTTCCGGTCCTTCTTCCGCTGGTGCTAATGCCTTCGTCCGTTGCGGGCTTCGTCAAGGCATCCCGAAGATAGAGACCGGTCGGGGGCCGGTGGGCGCTGCCTACTACGCTTCAGCATACGCCCCGCTGAACTGGGATGATGGCTTCATGGCGTGCTCGTGTTAGGTGTTCAACCGAAGACCGGATCGCAGCTACCGCATCACCACGAACTTCTCATGCCAAATGCTTCCTGTGCGCCCCTGCACGCGCAGCACATAGACCCCTTCCGGCCAATGCCCAATGGGCTGTGTGGCACTTCCATTGAGGGCGAACTGCGCCACCAAGCGCCCCCCGGCATCGTACACCCAGCCATTGGCTCCAGCATCCACCCCATCCACCTGCAACCACTGCCCACCGCCCCCTACGCGCACCGCAAGCGTTGCCTGTCCTAGCTCCGGCAACCCGGTGGCCGTTGGGCACTCACCCGGTGTGGGCGAAACGCAAATGGCATCGTAGAGGTAATAGGCAGCAGCCGACGGCCCCGGAGTGAAATGGACCGTGTCGGTAAGGGCATCGTTGAAGAAGTTGCCCAGCACGATGTAGCGGTAGGCGCTGTCGGCCACGAAGCTCCCGCTCACCAGGGTCCAGTTGGCCGTATCGGTGATGATGGTGGGGTTGTTCACATGGGCGTAGTTGCGGGGTGCGAACTCGGGGCCGGAGCCGGTCTGGCCGCTCCAGATGTGTTCATCCATGGTGAAAAGCACGCCCTGGTTGTTGCAAGCCCAGCGCAACCAGTAGTAAGACCCCTCGGTGGCCAGGTTCACCCAATAGCTCACGTAGTAGGTCTGCCCCACCACCAGCGGCTCGATCAAGGGGGCGCCGACCAACTCCCGAAAATCATCCACGGTGTACAAGCCCATTCCCACGTATGCATCTCCGTTGTGAGTGTATTGCCAAGTGAAGCCGTTCAATGGCACATCCCACAGGGAGTCAATACCACCAACGTCACCCGCACAGGCATGGAAGTATTCAGGGCTTTGGTCCCACCGATGCCAATACAGCGGGCGCGCACCATCGTTGAATCCTGCCGAAGCAGGGCAACTATCCGTCAACTCAAAGCTGGGGTTGGGCACCAGGTTTTGCGCTTCGCAGCGCGGAAGGGCAAGGAAGAATAGGCAAGCCATGGCCCACAGGGCGGGCACCGCGCTGCTGCGCTTGTGTATCCGATGCATGTTCGCTTGCCTTGGCATTGCGTGAAGTTCGTGATGACCGGCAGAGGGCCGGTCCTCTGATGTGAAAATACAACGCCAGGTGCGAGCTGCACGCCAGCGTGCCTTCCCTTGCGGCGGCCGGGAGTGGCCGGGGCGAGCAGCTGATCGGACACTTCGACTGCGCTCAGTGTAAGCGATCCGATGCCCGCGAGTCGGAGGCTCGCACCTATCTATGGTATGGCGGTGCCTGCTCCATGATGCAGCGGGTTAGGCGTTGATAAAAAGAAGGAACACACGGCGTGCAGTGCGCTGCCTGAGCCGAGCTGGAGACCACTTGGCCGACCGGCCGACTGGCCGCCAACTTCCCCCCCCTTCCAGCAGGCCTCCGCGCGTTCCGCGCTCACTGGAGATGGGGTTCACGGCAGGCATGGCAGATCGAAAATAGTCGACGACGAGCCAGTTGGTGCTGCTGGTTGAACACTTCACATGGGCTTCACACGGTTGGGCGATGTCCCTGAAGGGATCTCCCCGGAAGTGATCCGATCGTTGACAGGGGAGATCGCCGCACATCCCTTCGGGCTGCTCGCGAGGACCGTTCGAAGTTGCTCCACGCCCGCTGCGTTCGCTCACCGCGCAGTTCACCCGCGCCGGATATCTTTCCTGCCCAGCCCCGTCGCATGCGCCACGCCCTCACCCCCGCCCTGCTGCTCGCCACCTCACTTGTCCACGCCCAAGGCGACCTATGCACGAACGCCGTCCTGATCGGTCCGGGTGGGCACACCGCGGACGGTCCCAGCGCCGGTGCCGGCGCCACCCAGGGCAACGCCTCCAACGCCGATTGGTACGCCTTCGAGACCAATCAACCCGGCTACATGACCGTGAACAGCTGCGTGGACGGCGCCACCGATACACGGGTGATCATCCACACGGGCACCTGCACCAACCTGACGCAGCTGGCCATCGACGACGATGGCTGCCCCGGCGGCTATCCGCCCGGCAACTCGCTGGTGGCGGGCCTGGCCGTGGTGCCCAGCGTCACCTACTACATCGAATGGGACGACCGCTGGAGCACCGACGGCTTCACCTGGGACCTGATGCTGCACGATTGCCCCGGTCCCTACCCGCCCACCTTTTCCAGCACGGACAGCAGCATCACCGTGAACTGGCCAGCACAGCCGCCCGGCACCCTGTTCAGTGCGGAATTGGGGCCCGCCGGCTTCACCCCTGGAACAGGCACCCTGATCACCGGAACGGTGGGCGTGGACGGGCCTCCGGTGACCTTTAGCGGGCTTTCAGAAGGAACGGCATACGCGGTGTACCTGGACGTGAACTGCGGCCAGGGCATGAGCATCGGCCCTTGGCCGGTGACCACCGCGGGCAATCCGCTGGTGCCCAACGACGACTGCATCGACGCGCTGCCGCTGGCCTGCGGCGACACCGTGCAGGGTTCCACCACCGACGCCTTCGCCGATGCGGTGGCGGGTTGCGGCACGGGCATCGAGGCTCCGGGCATCTGGTACAGCTTCACCGGCGTGCAGGGCAGCGCCACGCTCAGCACCTGCAACGCGGCCACCTACGACACGCGCATCAACGTGTACACCGGCACCTGCGGCAACCTGGTGTGCGTGGGCGGCAACGACGACAGCCCGTTGTGCGCAGACTACACCTCGGAGGTGACGGTGCTGACGGATGCGGGCGTCACCTACTTCGTGCTGGTGCAGGGCTACGATGGGCAGACGGGCGACTTCACCCTGTCGCTGAGCTGCAACAGCTGCGCGCCCCCGCAGAACGTGGTGGTGAGCCCCAGCGACACCCAGGCCAACGTGTACTGGACCAGCGCCAACCCAAGCGGCACCTTCAGCGTGGAGTTCGGGCCCGCGGGCTTCACCCCCGGCACCGGCACCGTGGTGAGCGGCACGATCGGCATCAACGGTCCGCCGGTGACGCTGAACGGGCTGACGCCGGGCACCGACCTGGAGCTTTACGTGCAGGAGGACTGCGGCAGCGGCGACGTGAGCCCGACGGTGGGTCCCCTGGCCTTCACCACCCTGCTGGACCCGGTGGCGACGAACGCGTTCTGCAACCAGGCCGCCGCGATCAACTGCGGCGACACGCTGCTGGGCGACACGAACGAGGGGCTCTTCGCGCCGGCGCCCACCTGCGGCAGTGCGGCGGTGAGCGCACCGGGGCTCTGGTACATCTTCATCGGCACCGGCGAGGACGCGACGCTCTTCACCTGCGACCAGGCCTCGTTCGACACGCGGATCAGTGTGTTCGAAGGCAGCTGCGCCAGCCCGGTGTGCGCGGCCGGTAACGACGACGCCATGGGCTGCCCCGGCAATACCAGCAGCGTCACCTTCTTCGCGCAGAACGGCGTGGAATACCTGGTGCTCGTGCACGGCTATAACGGCGCCACGGGCACCTTCCTCCTCACCCTCTCCTGCGCACCGCCGTGCGCGAACATCCCGTCCAACGACGTCTGCTCGGGGGCCACACCCGTGCCCACGCTTCCGCTGGGCACCTGCGCCACACCCACCGCAGGCACCAACGTGTGCGCCTACGGTTCGCCGCTGCCCAATCCGCCGTGCGATCCGTGGTCCAACATCATCGACGTGTGGTACAGCTTCAACACGGGGGATACGAGCTCGCATGTGCTGACGCTGGAGGCGCAGAGCGCGGCCACGCTCAACATGGCCGTGTACACCGACTGTGCGACGCCGGCCTACATCGACTGCTTCACCGAGGTGGCCGGTCCGGTGACGCTGAACGGCCTGCCGCTGAACACCGACCTGCTGGTGCGCGTGTGGAACGGTGGCGGCGCCGATGCGGGCACCTTCACGCTCTGCGATCAGGCCGCACTGCCCACCGCCGTGGCCGACCGGGACCGGCCTGCACTGGGCGCTTTCCCCGTCCCGGTGAGCGATGTGCTGCAGTTGACCGGCGTGCCCGCCACAGCGCGGCTGGCCGAGGTGATCGACCTGCAAGGGCGCATGGTCCGTTCCGTTGCGTTGCGCGTTTCGGCCGGAAGGGCTGAGCTGCCGGTGAACGAACTGGCGAACGGCACCTACCTGCTTCGCCTCGACGGCAGCGTGAACGGATCGGTGCGCTTCGTGGTGGCGCGCTGATCACCGCTCATCCTCGGCGAGGCGACGACGCACATCCGCGGCCCAACGCGCCTGTGCGGCCGCATCCCTGCCGTGATCGGTGTCGCGGTCGTAGCGCTCCTGCTCCTCCCGCAGACGGGCCATCATGCGGTCGTGCGCGCGCTGGAAGGCGGCCTCGGGGCCCGCACCCCCGAGCTGGGCCGGAAGCTCGCGGGCGAAGCGGCGCGCATGCAGCTCGGCCAGGTCGAAGTGGAGCTGCTCGTGCGCCAGCAATGGGGCGCTGGCCTTCGCCGGTGGTCGTACCCAGCTCTCCGCCGGCATGAAGACGCAGCTCACCTCGGCGGTGATGCGGCCCTCCCCGTCGCGCTCGAAGCTCGCCGAGATGCCGTAGTAGGTGTAGGCGTCACGGTCGATGCCACGCGGTGGCGTTCCTTGGAAATCAGCCCAGGTGAGCGGCCGCTCCGCGCTCCAGGGGATGTTGGTCTGCGCACGCAGCGGCGCGATGAGCAGGAACGCGGCCGTGAGGCACAAAGCCGAAGGCAACGCAGGGCTGAGCAGGGACATGTTCACGTCCGGTGAACGCGAAGGGCGTGCCGATCCGTGCACCTCACTGTTTGAGCAGCGTGCGGGCGCTGCGGCCCGATGCGCTCCGCAGTTCAAGCTGGTACACGCCCACGGGCAGTGTGGCGATGTCCACGAAGAGCCGGCCGTCGGCGGGCGGGACACCGCGGAACACCGTGTGCACCAGCCGGCCGGTGGCGTCGAGCAGGCGCAGCTCCAAGCGGTCCGTGCGCCCCGGCTCCACGCCCACCACCACGATGGAGGTGGCGGGGTTGGGATAGAGCGATACGAACGCCGGCGCATCCACGGGCGACACCGCCGTGTTGGCATCGAGCACGCGGAAGTCCCACCAGCCGTCGGGCGCCACCAGGGGGCGCACCTGCACCTTGCCGCTGTTGGCCGCGGCCTCGATGTAGTAGAAGATGCGGGTGCCTGCCGGCTGTGCGGGGATGGCCCCGGCCCACGTGTTGCCGCCCTGGTCGGTCATGGGCAGCGCGGCGAAGCCGGCGGCGGTGTCCGTGGTCCAGTACAGCTGCGCACCGGAGATCCCCGTGCGATGGCGGATGTAGGCCTCCACCGGGTAGGGGGTCACCGTCTCGTACGTGTCGTCCAGCCGCTGGTGCCGGATCAGCAGCGGATCGCTGACGCCGATGCCCTTGGTGATGCAGTGGATGGCCCCGCTCGCGCTGATGATGTTCATGCCCTGGTCGTCGCAGTCGATGCCCACCACGTTGTAACCGGGCAGGCTCTCGCGCAGGATCCGCAGGCCCACCGTGTCGTACTCCGCACGGTAGGTGGGCACCAGCACGGTGCCGTTCACGAACACATTGTTCGCGTAGGTCCGGTAGCTTGCGTTGGGCGGGAAGTTGCCTCCCGTGCTGGGGGGCATGGGCACCCGGATCGTTTCGTACGGCGTGCCGAACACACTGTTGAAGGTGCTGGTCACGTAGTCCAGGTTGGTCTCGATCTGCGGACCATCGCTGAGCCCCAATGGGAACTCGCCCACCAGCAGGCGCTCCTCATCGAGGAGCTTCATGTGCATGTCGATGTGATGGATGTTGTCGTAGGGCAGGGTGTTCATCTTCACGTAGCGCCCGGGCTGGATGCCCATCCATGTGGCCATCAGGGCGTCCACCTGCGCCTCGTTCCGCACGGTCTGGTTGTACTGGCCATTGGGGCCGTTCTCCTCCAGCACGAGCTCGCTGCTGAAGGCCGTGCCGAAGCCGTCGCTCATGAAGTTGCCGCCCGTGTGCACCAGGTCGTGCGGCGCCTGGCTCGTGCTGTACACCGGGATGTTCTTGAAGGTCCCGACCGCGTCGGACATCGCATCGTCCAGCGGCCGCGGCCGGTTGTAGATCCAGTCCAGCAGCAGCAGCGAGTCCACCTCGTTGAGGTAGATGCTCTCGGCGAAGTAATCGCGGGCCCACACGCTGTTGTAGTCGCCCTCCAGCAGGGTGACGTTGTTGAGGTTGTTCAGCGGACCGCCGTACTGCGCATTGTTCAGGGTGCTGGTGACATCGGCGGCATCGTCGCACACGATGATCACCTCGCACTCCTCCTTGGCGTGGCGGACGATCTGCTTGAGGATGCCCTCGTACTGGGCCCAGCAGATCACCAGGCTCTGGATCTCCTCCCACTCGGCCATGGTGCGCACGGGCCCCGGTGGCGGTGTGGTGATGCCCCGTCCTGCGTTCGCACGGCTGTCGCGGTACTCACGGATCAGGGCGTGCTCATGCGGGGCGAGCACATGGGGCAGCGGGGCGTGCTCCTGCGCGTGCAGGACGGAAGCGGGATCGATGAAGGGGGCGAGAAGGAGGATGCGGCGCAACATGGGCGTTCGTTCGGCGCCAAGGTAGCGCGGCTTGCCCGCGGCCATCAACCCGGGCGTGGACGGGCCTTGGAAAGCAGACGCTCAGGGCAGTTGCTCCTGCCGCGTGGCCGTGGGCACCGTGCCACCGATGTTCACCAGGATGGGGTCCCGGTCATTGGCGCCGCCGGCGTACTTCACCACCCCGTCCAGGTTCACGTCCTCCGGTCGGTACTGCCCATTGAGCGTGGCCGTGGGCACCGTGCCACCGATCGCCGTCAGCACCGGGTCCCGGTCGTTGGCGCTGCCGGCGTACTTCAACCGGTCATCGCGCAAGGCATTGCCCGCCCACAGCAATTGAACGGTGCCCAACGACTTCCGTGCGTCCGTACCCCAGGTGGGCGTGGCCGCAGCGGTGAGGTCGAGCGCGGTGACACCCGCTCCCAACGACGGGGCCGTGGCCGTCATCACGCCCAGGTGGTTCCGATGGCGCACTGCGACATGGTACGTACCTGGTGAGACATCAAAGGACACGGGCGAGGTACCGTCGACCGCGACGATGTCGCCATCCCGCTGCACCAGGGCCGTTCGGCTCCGGAGCACCGTGGAAGGTACTGTGGCGTCGCGCAGCTCCAGCAGCACCCAGTCCACGATGGCGTTCGCCCCGGTGACGGCGAGCACCGGTGCGGTGGTCGTGGCCGTCGTGTTGCCCACCACGGGGATGCCTGCGGCCGTGTAGGGCTCGACCAGGGGAAGCAGGCCCTGCGTGCGCAGGTCGTCGCGCATCAGGCCGGAGGCTTCCACGTAGGCTCCTTCGAGCAGGACCTTCGCGTCCAAGGTGATCGCCGGGCTGTAGGTGGCGCAGTTGGTCATGACGTACTGCACACTGTTGTTCGCATTGATCCGCCCTCCGGTGACCGTCTGGCCCGGCAGGTTGCCCACCTGCTCCACCCCCGCGAAGAGCGCGGTGCGCATCGCATCGGCCGCACCCTGCGGATCGGTGCGCGCAAGCTGCGCGACCCCGGTGCACGGAGCGCTGTACATCAGCGCGATGACACCGGCGGTGAGCGGGGTGGCGAAGCTGGTGCCGCTGGTGGTGGTGTATCCGTTGCTGGACGAAGTGGTGCGGACGCTGGCTCCGGGGGCGCCCACATCGATGGTGGTGAGACCGTAGCCGCTGAAGGTGCGCTGGTCGTTGGCATCCGTGGCCGTGACGCTGATCATGTACGGGCTGCTGCACGCCGTGGGCATGTCGCCCACCACATCCACGTTCACGTTGTTGTTGGCCGTGGCGCCGCAGTTCAGGATCCCCGCCTGGCCCATCGTGTCGTAGAAGCCGCACCAGAGCGGATAGTTGTTCGGGTTCGCGTTGTCGATGCCCCAGCTGCTGCTGGTGGCCACCACGAAGGCCCCCTGTGCGCCGTTCGTCTGGTTCCAGCGCTGGCGCAACACCAGCGGGTAGGTGTAGCTGGCGATGACGTTGGACTCCGTGAGGCTGCCGATGCGCACCGGGATCATCTTCACCGCCCAGTTGGCGCCCACCACGCCATTCGCGTTGTTGCCCCGCGCCCCCACCATGCCCGCACAGCTGGTGCCGTGACCGCCGCTGAACAGCGTATTGTCATTCCCTGCGGACGGATTCCAGCCGAACACATCGTCGATGTAGCCGTTCGCATCATCGTCGACACCATTGCCGTCGATCTCCGCGCGGTTCACCCAGGCATTGCCGTTCAGGTCGCTGTGCGACCGGTCGAATCCTTCGACCACGCAGACCACGATGGTGTCGCCCAAGGCCGTGTTGCCACCGGTGGTCGTGTTCCAGGCCAGATCGGTGTCGATGTCGTTGTCCTGCGGATCCACGTGGTGCCATTGCTGGCCGAACTGGGTGTCGTTCGGGGTGATGCGCTCGTGGACCACGTGATCGAACTGGGCCACCTCCACGGAGGCATGCCGCCGGATGCGTTCGAGGACGAGGGCGGCATCCAGGGCCGGGTCGTGGCGCAGCAGCCAGATCCGCGCCGGAGGGCTCACCTCCCACGATGCGGTGAGCCCTGTCGGCCTTCCATCGATGAAGGCCAGGTCGCGCTCAAGGTCGCGCGGATCGGCCTCCGGGGCCAGGCGCACCAGCACGTGGCCGGGAACATGTTCGGTCTCATCACCGATGCGGGAAGGTCCTTGCGCGAAGGCGCTCGCGGCGATGGCCATCAGGCCGGCTCCGATCCAGGTCCTCATCATGTGTTGATCGTACTTGGTTCAAGGTAGTTGCTCCATTCGCGTGGCCGTGGGCACCGTGCCGCCGATGTTCACCAGGATGGGGTCGCGGTCGTTGGCGCCGCCGGCGTACTTCACCACCCCGTCCAGGTTCACGTCCTCCGGTCGGTACTGCCCATTGAGCGTGGCCGTGGGCACCGTGCCACCGATCGCCGTCAGCACCGGGTCCCGGTCGTTGGCGCTGCCGGCGTACTTCAACCGGTCATCGCGCAGGACATTGCCCGTCCATAGCGCACGCACGCTCCCGACCGACTTGCGCGCGTCGGTGCCCCAGGTGGGCGTGGCCGCCGCGGTGAGGTCGAGCGCGGTGGTCCCGCCGCCCATGGTCAGAGCCGTGGCCGTCATCGCCCCCAGGTGGTTCCGGTGGCGCACCGCGACATGATACGTTCCTGGTGGCAGGTCGAAGCTCACCGGAGAAGTACCGTCGACCGCGACGATGTCGCCATCCCGCTGCACCAGGGCCGTTCGGCTGCGGAGCACCGTGGAAGGCACTGTGGCGTCGCGCAGCTCCACCAGCACCCAGTCCACGATGGCGTTCGTTCCGGTGACGGCCAGCACGGGTGCGGTGGTGGTGGGCGTGCTGTTGCCCACCAGCGTGATGCCCGCGGCCGTGTAGGGCTCGGTGAGGGGGAGCAGGCCCTGCGTGCGCAGGTCATCGCGCATCAGGCCCGCATTGGCATCGAAGGCCCCCTCCAGCCAGGCGCGCACCGCCAGGGCGAGGCCCGGGGCCGGCGTGATGCTGAAGCGCCACCAACCTTGCGGTGCCGTGATGGGCCTCACCTGCACCTTGCCGCTGTGGGCCACCGCCCGGATGTGGTAGTACACCGTGCCACCGCCGACCTGTTCGGGGATCGTGGCGGCCCACTCATTCCCGCCGATGGGCACCATGGCCGATGCCGTATAGCCCTGCGTGGTGTCCGTGGTCCAGTACACCTCTGCCGAGGCGATGCCGCTCTGATGCCGGATGTAGGCCTCCACCGGATAACCGCCGCCCGTGTTCGTCCGGTCGGCGAGCGGTTCATGGCGGATCAGCAGCGGCTTGGCCACCCCGATCGCCTTGGTGATGCAGTGCAGCGCGCCGCTCTGGGCGATGATGTTGCCGCTCGCATCGTCACAATCGATCGGCACGACCTTGTACCCCGGGAGCGCCTCGCGGTAGATGCGCAGTGCGGTGCTGTCGTACTGCTCCCGGTAGGTGGGCACCAGGATGGTGCGGTTGATGAAGATGCTGTTGGTGTAAGTGCGGTAGCTGCTGTTCGGCGGAAAGGCGCCGCCGGTGCTCGGTGGCATGGGCACCCGGATGATGCGGTACGGCGTGCCGAACACGCTGGAGACGTTCTGCTGGATGGTCTGGATGTTGGCCTCGATCTGCGGCCCGTCGCTGAGGCCGTTCGGGAACTGCCCGATCAACAGCGTCCGCTCATCGAGCAGCTTCATGTGCATGTCGATGTGGTTGATGCCGTCGAAGGGCAGCTGCGTCATGCGCACATAACGCCCCGGCTGGATGCCCATCCAGGTGGTCATCAACGCGTCCACCTGCGCGGGGGTCTTGTCCGTCTGGTTGTACGCCCCGGAAGGGCCGTTCTCCTCGATCACCAGGTCGCTGCTGAAGCCCGTGCCGAAGCCGTCGCTCATGAAGTTGCCGCCCGTGTGCACCAGGTCGTTCGGCGCGGTGGTGGTGCTGTACACGGCGATGTTCTTGAAGGTGCCGATCGCGTCGGGGGTGGCGTCGTCCGCCGGCCGCGGCCTGTTGTAGATCCAATCCAGCAGGAACAGCGAATCCACCTCGTTCTGGTAGATGCACTCCGGACCGTAATCACGCATCCAGATGCTGTTGTAGGGCGTGTTGAGGAAGCTGATGTTGGCGAGGTCCGGCAGAGGTGCCCCGCCCGCGTTGTTCGCCTGCAGGTAGCTGATGATGTTGGTCTGCGAGTTGGTGGTGCCGGGGTTGCCGCAGAGGATGAGCACCTGGCACTCGGCCTTGGCGTGGCGGACGATCTGCTTGAGGATGCTGGGGAAGGACACCCAGGCCACGCACAGCGTCTGCACCTCCTCCCACTCAGCCATGGTGCGTGGCGCGAAGGGCGGCGGGGTGGTGGTGCCGCGCGCGTCCTGGGCCCGGCTGTCGCGGTAGGCGCGGATCAACGGCACCTCCGAGGGGTCGAGCGCGTGGGGCAGCCCCTGCTGCGCGGCGGCCATCAGGGGCGTCACCAGGCTGAGGATGGCGGCAAGGCGTGTGAGGACGCGGGACGGTGGAACAGAGCGCAGTGACATGGCCCCGCAAGGTAAAGGGACGCCCCCCTCAGCGCCCCGCCGAGCGGAACCGACGGTGCAGGCCGAGCACCTCCCGCACATACAGGAAGGTCTGGGAGCCCTTGCAACGCCCCGCCGTGATGCCCGGTCGCCGGTAATAAGCCGGGAACGCCAGCAGCGTGATGGCTCGCTCCACGTGACCGGTCCACCGGCGGCTGTCCAGACCCAGTTCCTCCGCCAGGCGCTGGGCGTCGCGCACATGGCCCGGCCCGGCGTTGTAGGCGGCCAGCACGAAGTGCAGGCGCTCGTCCGCCTCCGGTATCGAGCGCCTCCACAGGCTGTCCAACATGGCCAGGTAGATGGCCGCGGCGTGCACCTGCCCTTCCACCAACTGCATGCTGTCCACGCCCAGGCTTTCGGCCGTGGCGGGCATCATCTGCATGAGGCCCTGCGCCCCCTTCACACTGAGCGCGGCCGTGTCGAAGCGTGATTCCTTGAACGCGATGGCGGCGAGCAGTTCCCAGTCCCAGTGCATCAGGTCCGCCTTCTCCTGGAAGAGCGCATCGAACGGCGACAAGGAGTCACCGGTCAGCGGCCTTCCGCGCGTGGCGCCCAAGGGGCCGCGCCGGGGCAACCGATCGCCGTAGGCCGCGATGATGAGCGCGCGCGCTTCCTGCTCGGCGGGCAGCGCCAGCCAGCCGTCCAGCGCATCGAGCAGCCGCACCGCGTTGCGCCGCACCGCGAACACCAGGTCCACCGGCGCGCCGTCCACCGGTTCGAAGGCCAGTTGCGGCAGGTCCTCGGCATGGTGGCGCGCCTCGAGGTCGCTCACCAGCGCCGCAGGCAGCTCCCCCACCGCCACCGCCTCGATCAATGCCGTGCCCGTGCGCGCGTCGGCCCGTCGCACCGGGGCCACCACGCTGTCCGTCGACCAGGGTCCGAAGGCATGCACATGCACCGTGTCCGGATCGCCCGGCCCCACCTCCGCAGCCCGGTCCGGACGCAGCCGCACACGCACCGGTGCGGCGTGCCACCAGGGCGCGGTGCCGGCCAACGCGTCGCCGAAACGCCCGTGATGCACCAGCGCGGCCACCACATCCCCGGCCCCGCGCTGCACCAGGGGAAGCAGGCTGTCGGGCGCCACGGCCAGGACCTTCAGCCGGAGCTTCCGGTGCCGTGCGAACCGTTCCAACAGCTCGAGCTCCGCTCCTCGTTCCCCTCCGGGGAAGCGCTCGTAGGTGAGCGGGTGCTCCACCACCAGCACACGCAGCGTATCCGCAGCGATCGCCGCCAGATCGCGGTCCACCAGCGGATCCGACCACGGGCGTTGTGCGCCGCGTGGCACGGCGACCTCCGTGCGGAACCACAACGCCAGGCCAACGACCACGATGGTGGCCAGGCCGATCAGGGCGATGCGTTGCGTGCGGGTCATCGCAGGGTGCGTGTGGCGCGTTCGATGTCCGTGAGGAAGCCGATGAACTCAGCGCGGTAGGCATCGTAGTGCTGCCAGAGCACCTGCTCGGCGCCCACCATGGAGCCGCCCTCGGGCGCCCGTCGCGCCATGCCCCGCAGGGCCCCGGCCAGTCCTTCGCGCCGCGCATAGGCGCCCAGCCAATCGTCCGCCATCAGGTGGGGCAGCATGCGCGCCGGCCGGCCCTCCATCCAGGTGGCGTGGGCCTCGAGCACCGCGTACATCCGGGCGGTGAAGTGCCCCAGCGGCTCGGGGTGCAGCGCGCTCCAGTGGGCCGCGAGCAGATGGTCGTAGAAAAGGTCCATCACCACCGGGGCGTACCGGCGGGCGTGGGCCCGGGCACGTTCACGGCCCGCGCGGGCCAGCGGATGCTGGTCGGTGTAGTGGTCGATGGTCCGGTGCAGCCGGATGCCACGCTGCAGATCGTCGGGGAATCGGCTGAGGTCTCCGCCCTTGATGGCGTCGGCCATGAAGTTGCCCGTGATCACCAGCGGATCATCGCCGCTCAGGTACAGGTGGCCCAGGAAGTTCATCGCGGGGCCCGAAGGTACCGCCCTTCCAACCCGGCCGTCCGCCGCTCGTGGAATGCCCCGGCCCGTGGACCGCCGCCCCGGTACCTTCGTGCTCCACCGATGTCACCGCAGCGGCGCTATCTGCTCTATTGGGCCACCCAGCTCGTGGCGTGGGGCGGCTATGTGGGCCTGTACGCCCTGGGGAATTATGTGAAGGGCACGCTCGACCCGGGGCTCAACGTGATCCTGGTGCTGGTGTTCGCCCTGGGCATCGGCACAAGCCACGCCTTGCGCGAGGTGATGGTGCGCAACCATTGGCTCGAACGGCCACTGGGCCTGCTGATCCCGCGCCTGGCCCTGGCCGGCCTGTTATTGGGCCTCGCGGCCGCGCTGGTGGAAGGCCTCCTGGTCGAGCTTCTGCTGCCGGAGTACGACTCGCTCTTCAGCAGCGATGTCATCCGCTTCTTCGGCCAGCTCATCAACTGGGTGGTGCTGCTGGTGGTATGGTCCCTGGCCTACCTGGCCTACCACTATTTCGCCCGCAACCGCCTGGAGGAGATCCGCAACCTGCGCCTGCAGACAGCCGACCGAGAGAACCAGCTCAACAACCTGCGGAGCCAGCTCAACCCGCACTTCATGTTCAACGCCCTGAACGGCATCCGCGCGTTGATCGACGAGGATCCCGCACAGGCCAAGCGGGCCATCACCCAGCTGAGCGCCATCCTGCGCAATGCCATGAGCACGGTGAAGCGCACCACGGTGCCGCTCGGCGAGGAGGTGGACATCGTGAAGGCCTACCTCGCACTGGAGGCCATGCGCTTCGAGGAGCGCCTGCGCGTTCAGTTCGACGTGCCTCAGGGCCTGGACCGCGAACCCGTTCCGCCCATGCTCTTGCAGACACTGGTGGAGAACGCCGTGCGCCATGGGATCGCCAAGCTCACCCAGGGCGGCGACATCCACATCGCGGCACACCAGGCGGACGACGGACTGCACCTCACCGTGCGCAACACCGGCCACTACGAACCCGGCCGCATCAACGGCAGTGGGATCGGCCTGCGCAACACCCAGCGCCGACTCGACCTCATCTACGGCAGAAAGGCCAACCTGCACATCAGCAACGCCGATGGCATGGTGGTCACCGATGTGCTGATCCCACGCGCCGAAGCCCCGGTGCTCGGCGAGGAGACCTGAACCATGGGACACGGGAACAGGAACGACCGCACCAACGCTGAATGCCGCAAGCCGGAGGCTGGAGGCTTGTGGCCTGCGGCCGGAAGCGCATGGCCTGCGACCGATCGCCTGACGAACACGAACAACGAACGACCATGAAGACGCTGATCATCGATGACGAACGCCTGGCCCGCAAGGAGCTGATCTCGCTGCTGGAGAAGCACGAGGACGTTGACGTGGTGGGCGAGGCCGCCAACGCCGACGAGGCGGAGGCCCTGATCGCCGAGAAGCACCCCGACCTCATCTTCCTGGACATCAACATGCCGGGGCGCGACGGCTTCGAACTGCTGAGCGCGCTGGACCGCCCGCCGCACGTGATCTTCGTCACGGCCTACGACGAACACGCCATCCGCGCCTTCCAGGTGAACGCGCTGGACTACGTGCTGAAGCCGATCGACCCCGAACGCCTGGACGCCGCGCTGGCCAAGGTGCCCCAGCCCACCGGCGAGGACGTGCCGCAGCGCGACATCCTGCGCGAGAACGACCAGATCTTCCTGAAGGACGGGGAGAAGTGCTGGTTCGTGACGCTGAAGGACGTGCGGGTGTTCGAGAGCGAGGGCAACTACGTGCGGGTGCGCTTCGCCGACCAGAAGCCGCTGGTGCTGCGCAGCCTCAACAAGCTGGAGGAGAAGCTCGACCCCCTCACCTTCTTCCGCGCCAGCCGCAAGCACATCATCAACCTGCGCTGGGTGGACAGGATCGAACCGTGGTTCAACGGCGGGTTGATGGTGAAGCTGAAGCCCGCGGACAAGAGCGGCGCGGCCGGCGAGAGCATCGAGGTGAGTCGTCGCCAGGCCACGCGCTTCAAGGACCTGCTGAGCCTCTGATCGCGAACAAGGCGGGCGCCGCCGCTGTTCCTGGAGCACATGTCCCCCGCTCCCTTCCTTGTCGTCGGCGCGTCGAGCGGCATCGGCCAGGCCACGGCACAATGGCTCATGGCCCAGGGCCGCAACGTGATCACCGCCGGCCGCCGTGACCCTGGGCTCGGCGTACCGCACATCACCTTCGACGCCACCGCTGGCCCCTTCCCTGCGGACCAGCTGCCGCCGGAGTTGGCCGGGCTCGTCTACTGCCCTGGCAGCATCGACCTGAAACCGCTCCGTTCCACCAAGGCCGACGACCTCCGGACCGCCTTCGAGCTCAACGTGGTGGGCGCCTTCCACACCATCCAGGCCTGCGCCGACCGGCTCAAGAAGAAGCCCGGAAGCGGCATCGTGCTCTTCAGCACGGTGGCCGTGGGCCGCGGCATGGCCTTCCATACCGGCGTGGCCGCTGCGAAAGGTGCGGTGGAAGGCATGACCCGTTCGCTCGCGGCAGAGCTGGCGCCGCACGTGCGGGTGAACTGCATCGCGCCGAGCCTCACCCGTACACCGCTCGCAGAAAAGCTGTTGAGCACACCCGAACGGGAGGTCGCGAGCGCCCAGCGCCACCCCCTGAAACGCGTGGGTGAGGCCGAGGAGCTGGCGGCCATGACGGCCTTCCTGTTGAGCGACCAGGCACGCTGGATCACCGGGCAGGTGATCGGCGTGGACGGTGGATTGAGCGCCATCTGAACCATGCGGAGCGGGGCGGGACACCTGGGGATCGACCTCGGAGCGCGCAGCTCCGGGAACACCGCCGTGTGCGTGCATGAGGGCGGGTTGTTCCGCTTCCACCGCAGCACCAAGGGCGCGGATGGCGATGCCTGGCTGCAGGAGTTGATCGACACGCTACGTCCCGGTGCCATCTACATCGATGCACCGTTGAGCCTGCCCGGCGCTTACAGCGGTCGAGGCGAGGACCACTTCTTCCGCGCGGCCGACCGCCAGGCGGGGGGTATGAGCCCCATGTTCCTCGGCGGGCTCACGGCACGTGCCATGGCCTTCGCCGCACGCTGGCGGAAAGCCGGTATCACGGTGCACGAGGCCTACCCCTCCGCGCTCATCCGGCATGCCTGGGAGGGTCTGAAGATCAAGCCCGGGGCGGCCATCCGTCCCAGCCAGCTCCGCATCATGGCCGGCATGGTATTGATGCCACCGCCTGAGCCAGCCGACCGTCATGAGGCGGATGCCTGGCTGTGCTGGGTGATCGGGCACCGCCATCGCATAGGCCAGGCGCAGGTGTTCGGCGTGCCCGACGAGGGCCTCATCCTCGCCTGAACCATGCCCCGCCACCGTCCGCCGAGCGAACGCCCCACGAAGACCTGCGCCACCTGCGGGCTGCCTTTCCAGTGGCGCAAGAAGTGGGAGAAGGTGTGGAACGAGGTGAACTACTGCAGCGACCGATGCCGCGATCAACGGAACCGCGTAAAGCCCGCGTAGTGCGCCTTGTGCTGGGCGACCAGCTGGTGCACGACCACCCGTGGTGGCAGCGCGTGGACCCCGATGTGCTCCACGTGCTCATGGAGGTGCGGCAGGAAACGGACTACGCCACGCACCACATCCAGAAGGTGCTCGGCTTCTTCGGGGCCATGCGTCGCTTCGCGGATGAACTGAGAACACATGGCCATCGCGTCCACTACCTCACCCTCGACGATCCCGCGAACCAACAGGACATCGGCCTCAACCTGCAGGCGGTCATCCAGCAAAGCGGAGCCTCCGAGCTGGGCTATCTGCTGCCCGATGAGCACCGCCTGGACGAACAACTGAAGCGCTTCGCAGCGACCTGCGGCGTGCCCGTACAGGTGGCCGATACGCACCACTTCCTCACGGAACGACACGAACTGGCGGCACTGTTCAAAGGGAAGAAGCAGTACCTGATGGAGCGCTTCTATCGCCTGATGCGCCAGCGCACCGGGCTGCTGATGACGGGCGATGCACCGCTCGGAGGGCGTTGGAACTTCGATCACGACAACCGCCAGCGCCCCCCCAAGGACCATGTGCCTCCCCCACCCCTGCTCTTCGACCACGACCTGTGGGACCTGGAGGCCTTGGTGCGATCCGCCGGCGTGCACACCATCGGCATGGTGGATGCCGCCCACTTCCCCTGGCCACTGGACCGCGCGGAGAGCCTCGACCTGCTGCGCTACTTCATCGCCCACCTGCTGCCCCATTTCGGGACCTACCAGGATGCGATGACGCCGCACCACTGGGCGCTGTACCATGCCCGGCTCAGCTTCAGCCTCAACGTGAAGCTGCTCTCTCCACTGGAGGTGTGCCAGGCCGCGGTGGACGCCCATCTCGCCGATCCGCAGCGCATCGCCCTGGCCCAGGTGGAGGGTTTCGTGCGGCAGATCATCGGCTGGCGCGAATACATGCGTGGGGTCTATTGGGCGCAAATGCCCCGCTATGCCGACCGCAACTTCTTCGGGCACGACAGGGCCTTGCCTTCGTGGTTCTGGACCGGCCGCACCCGCATGGCCTGCCTGCGCGATGCCATCACCGGTAGCCTCACGAACGCCTACGCCCACCACATCCAGCGCCTGATGGTCACCGGCAACTTCGCCCTGCTGGCCGGTGTGGATCCCGATGAAGTGGACCGCTGGTACCTCGGCATCTACATCGATGCCATTGAGTGGGTGGAGATCACGAACACACGCGGCATGAGCCAGTTCGCCGACGGCGGCATCGTGGGCACCAAGCCGTACGTGAGCAGCGGGGCCTACCTGCACAAGATGGGCCACCATTGCGGCACCTGCCATTACAACGTGAACGACCGCACCGGACCGCGCGCCTGTCCCTTCAACGCGCTGTACTGGCACTTCCTGGCGCGCAACCGCGAGCGCTTTCTCAGCAAGGAGGCGCGGCCGGGCATGATGGTGCGCCTGGGCATGCCGTACCGCACATGGGACAAGATGCCCGCCGCCTCGCGCCAGGCCTTGCTCGACAAGGGCGATGACCTGCTGAGGCACATCGAAGATCTATGAGCCGCGCCATCGTCTGGTTCCGCAGCGACCTGCGCCTCGCCGACAATCCGGCCCTCACCGCCGCATGCGCCGCGCATGAGGAGGTGCTGCCGGTCCCCCTCAGCGATCCGCGGCAGCACGAAGCCTCCCCTTTCGGCTTCGACCGCTCAGGACCGTGCCGCCGCCGCTACTTGAAGGAGAGCATCGCCGACCTGGACATGCAGCTGCGAGCGAAGGGCAGTGCGCTGCACGTGCGCATGGGCGAGCCTGCCGCCGAACTGGCCCACCTCGGCGAGGTCTGGGGCACCCGTGTGGTGCATGCCCAGCAATTGTACGCGTGGGAGGAGCAGGAACAGGAGCGTGCCGTGGCGGCCGTGCTTGATCTGCGCCTGCATGCGCCGAGCACGTTGTTGCTGCCCGGAGACCTGCCTTTCACCCCGGAAAAGTTGCCACACGTGTTCACCGCCTTCCGGCACCAGGTGGAAAAGCTGAGCCCGGTGCGGGACCTGCTGCCCGAGCCGGACCTGGTGCGTTCACCAGCTGCATGGAAGGGCCGTGCGCTGGCGCAGCACGACCTGCCCGTGGAGGACATCACCGACGACCCACGCGCCGTGCTGCACTTCACTGGAGGACGCACGGCCGGACTGGAACGGTTGGACCATTACCTCGGGCCGGCGCGGCACCTCTCGCATTACAAGAAGACCCGCAATGCATTGCTGGGCGCTGACAACAGCAGCAAGCTCAGCCCCTGGCTCGCGACCGGCGCACTCAGTGCACGCGAGGTGTGGCACGCGGTGAAGCGCTACGAGGTCGAGCATGGCGCCAACGAAAGCACTTACTGGCTGGGGTTCGAGCTATTATGGCGCGACTTCTTCCAGTTCACCGCAGCGAAGCACGGACGCGACCTCTTCCTGCGAGGTGGCATTGCGAAGAAGCCCCCCACAGGC
>OEIV010000559.1_pt1 | contig 19693 bp, 15 predicted proteins | sample 1539231 | NCBI WGS metagenome assembly OEIV01 (sample SAMN03794762, study PRJEB22550) | activated sludge metagenome | feature: wastewater treatment plant; material: activated sludge; isolation source: Wastewater treatment plant of a petroleum refinery complex | place: Argentina: Buenos Aires ...
CGCAGGGCTTGCAGGTTCTGGCGGTCACGCACAGCCCGCAGGTGGCGGCGCGGGCGGTTCAGCACCTGCTGATCTCCAAGCAGGGCAGGGCCAAGGGCAAGGAAGTGGTGACCGGGGTGGACGTGCTGACGCCGGACCATCGCCGCGAGGAACTGGCGCGCATGTTGTCCGCCGCCGAGGTGACGGATGAGGCCCGCGCCCAGGCCGGACGCTTGCTGAACGGCGGCGCATCATGAGCGCCAGGCCGGTTCCGGTTTCCGCTCTGACGGCCGTGGCGGCGGCGAGCGAAATTGATCAGCTTACGGAGCAAATCCGCGCCGCCGATGACGCCTATTACCGCCACGACGCGCCGGTCATGACCGATGCCGATTATGATGCCCTGCGGCTGCGCTTGCAGGCCATCGAGGCGCAGTTCCCCGACCTCCTGAAGCCGGATTCACCCTCGCTGAAGGTGGGGGCGAAGCCGCTCGAAAAGTTCGGCAAGGTGCGCCACCGCGTGCCCATGCTGTCGCTGGCCAACGGCTTTTCGGACGAGGACGTAACGGAGTTTCTGGCCCGCATCCGGCGCTTCCTCGCCCTTGCCGCCGATGCCCCGCTTGATCTCACCGCCGAACCCAAGATCGATGGCTTGTCCATCGCCATCCGCTATGAAAAGGGGCGGCTGATCCAGGCCGCCACGCGCGGCGACGGCGAGGAGGGCGAGGACGTGACGCAAAACGTGCGGGTCATTTCCGATGTGCCGAAGCGCCTGTCCGGCACGGTGCCGGACGTGGTTGAGGTCCGGGGCGAAATATATATGTCCCACAAGGACTTCCGCGATCTTAATGAGAAACAGAATCAGGCGGGCGACAGGGTCTTTGCCAATCCGCGCAACGCCGCCGCCGGGTCATTGCGGCAGTTGGACGCCAGCATCACGGCGGCCCGGCCCCTGCGCTTCTTCGCCTATACCTGGGGGGAGATGTCGGCCCTTCCGGCGGCGACGCAAATGGGCATGGTGGAGGCCTTCCGGCGCTGGGGCCTGCCCACCAACCCGGAGATGACGCTGTGCCATTCGGCGGCGGACCTGCTGGCCGCCCATCGCGCCATCGCGGCCAGGCGCTCCACCCTCGGCTATGACATCGACGGCGTGGTCTACAAGGTGAATGACCTGGCCCTGCAGCAGCGCCTGGGCTTCGTGTCGCGCAGCCCGCGCTGGGCGCTCGCCCACAAGTTCGCCGCCGAGCAGGCGACGACGCAACTGGAGGCCATCGACATTCAGGTGGGGCGGACGGGGGCGCTCACCCCGGTGGCGCGGCTGTCGCCCGTCACCGTGGGCGGCGTGGTTGTGTCCAACGCCACGCTGCACAACGAGGATGAGATCGCGCGCAAGGATGTCAGGGTCGGCGACACGGTGATCGTGCAGCGCGCGGGCGATGTCATTCCCCAGATCGTGGCCGTGGTGCTGGACAAGCGGCCTGCGACAGCGGTGCCTTATCAGTTCCCGCAGATCTGTCCGGTGTGCGGCAGCCATGCCGAGCGCGAGGAACGCGAGACCGGCAAGACCGATGCGGTGCGGCGCTGCACCGGCGGGCTGGTCTGTCCGGCGCAGCGGGTGGAGCGGCTGAAGCATTTCGCCTCGCGCAATGCCTTCGACATCGAAGGATTGGGCGACAGGATCATCGAGGAATTTCACGGCGAGGGGCTGATCCAGTCGCCGCCCGACATTTTCACGCTGGCGGCGCGCGACGGGGGCAAGCTGGCGCAGCGCGACGGCTGGGGAGAAACCTCGGCGCGCAACCTCTTTGCCGCCATCTCGGCGCGGCGGGCGATTGCGCTGGACCGCTTCATCTTCGCGCTGGGCATCCGCCATGTTGGCGAGACCACGGCGCGGGTGCTGGCGCGGGCCTATCCTTCCGCCGCCTTGTTCCGCGACCAGATGGTGGCGGCGGGGCAGGGCGCGGAGAGCGAGGCCTGGCGCGAACTCAACAGCCACGACGGCATCGGCGCGGTGGTGGCCGAGGCGATCACGCAATTCTTTGCCGAGCCGCATAATGTCGCGGTGGTGGATGCGCTGCTCGAACAGGTGCGGCCTGAGCCGCTGGCGGCGCGCTCGGCCACTTCGCCGGTGGCGGGCAAGACGGTGGTTTTCACCGGGGCGCTGGAGCGCATGACGCGCGAGGAGGCCAAGGCCATGGCCGAGCGGCTGGGGGCCAAGGTGGCGGGATCGGTGTCGAAGAAAACCGATCTTCTGGTGGCCGGGCCGGGGGCGGGATCGAAGCTGAAGGATGCGGAAAAATACGGCGTCGAGGTGATCGACGAGGCGCAGTGGTTTGAGCGGGTGGGTGCGGCCTGATCATGGCACGACGCGATGAGATCTGGGCGGGGGTCCGCGACATGGCCCCCATTCTGGTGGCGGCGGCACCCATCGGCCTGCTGTGGGGCACGCTGGCGGCGGGCAAGGGGCTGTCCGCGCTGGAAGCCTGGCTGATGAGCGTCTTCGTCTTTGCCGGGGCGTCGCAATTCGTGGCCATCGACCTGTGGCAGACGCCGGTTGACGTTTTCGTGGTGGCGCTGGCGGTGTTCATCGTCAACCTGCGCCACATTCTCATGGCGGCCTCGCTGTCGCGGCAGGTGGGCGCGGTGAAGCCCGCGCTGGTGCCGCTCATGGCCTATGTGCTGGTGGACGAGGCCTGGGCCCTGTCGGAACGGCGGGCGCTGCGCCAGAAGTTTTCGCTGGCCTATTATCTCACCTGCGGCTTCGGCATGTGGATCACCTGGACCTTGTCCACGGCCCTCGGCGCTTTCCTCGGCAAGAGCTTCGGCGACCCCGCGGCATTGGGTTTCGACTTCGCCTTCTCCGCCATGTTCATGGGCATCATCGCGGGCTTCTGGAAGGGGCCGAAGACGGCGGCCGTGCTGGCGGCGGCGGGCGGCGTGGCGGCGCTGGTCAAGCTCACGGTGCCGGGAGCGTGGTATATTCTCGCGGGCGGGCTTGCCGGGGTGGCCATGGCGGCGTCGCTCCATCGGGAGGGTGACGCATGAGGTGGCCCGAGCCACAGGTTTGGGCGGCGCTGATCGCTGCGGGCCTTGCCACCTATCTCGTCCGTCTGGCGGGCTTTTATGTGCTGAAGGGCTTTGCGCCGCGCGGGCGGACGAAGGCGGCGCTGGATGCCCTGCCGCCGGCGGTGCTAATGGCGGTCATCGCGCCCACGGTTCTGGCCACCGGTCCGGCGGAGACGGGCGCGGCACTGGCCACCGCCGTGGCGGCGGCGCTGCGCCTGCCCATGGTGGTGGTGATCCTCACCGGCGTGGCCAGCGTCGTGCTGCTGCGGATGATGCTGGCCTAACGCCTCACAGGGCCGCGCAGGCCTGCTCCAGCCAGACCACATCCTCCCTCTCGAGCAGCGGCCCCACCTCCTTCAGCACGCGGGCGTGATAGGCGTTGAGCCAGTCCAACTCGGCGCGGGTCATAAGGCGCGTGTCGATGAGGCGTTTGTCGATGGGGCAAAGGGTGAGGGTTTCAAAGCCCAGCATGTCGCGCTCGCCGCCGTGAACCTTCTCCGGCTTGTCGATCAGCACGAGGTTCTCGATGCGGATGCCGAAGTGTCCGGCCTTGTAGTAACCAGGTTCGTTGGACAGGATCATGCCGGGCTGCAGGGTCACGCGGTCGGTCTTGTTGATGCGGGCCGGTCCCTCATGCACCGAAAGATAGGAACCGACGCCGTGGCCGGTGCCGTGGTCGAAGTCCAGCCCCGCCTGCCACAGGGCGCCGCGCGCCAGCACGTCAAGCTGCGACCCCGTGGTGCCCATGGGGAAACGCGCCATGGACAGTTGGATCATGCCCTTCAGCACGCGGGTGAAGCGGTCGGTCATTTCCTCCGTGGGCTGACCGATGATCACGGTGCGGGTGATGTCGGTGGTGCCGTCCTGATATTGCCCGCCGGAGTCGATGAGGAAGATCGAATCCTTGTCAAGCTTCCGGGGGTTCTTCGGGTCCACATGATAATGCGGAATGGCGGCGTTGGGTCCGGCACCGGGGATGGTCTCGAAGGACAGGTCGCGCAATTCGCCGGTGCCTTCACGGAAGGCGCGCAGCTCCTCGGCCACGGACCATTCGTCCAGCCCGCCGCTGGGGGCTTCACTCTCCAGCCAGCGCAGGAAGCGCGCCATGGCCGCGCCGTCGCGGCGGTGGGCGGTGCGCGCGCCTTCCGCTTCGGTGGCATTCTTCATGGCCTTGGGCAGCACGCAGGGGTCCTGGGCATTCACGATCTTCGCCCCGGATTTTTCCAGCACCGTTCCGATGCGCGCGGCGACCCAGGCGCCATCGAGCATGACGCGGGATTTCCTGCGCCCCAGCGCCTTGAGCGACGCTTCCAGGGCCGCGGGCTTCTTCACCACGGCGACTGATTTCAGATGGGCCGCCACATCCTCCGGCAGGCGGGCGGGGTCAATGAAAAGCTCGGCCTTGCCCACGCGCTTCAACAGGGCGAAGGCCGGAACGACCGGCGTATAGGGAATGTCCTGGCCCCGAAGGTTGAACACCCAGGCCACGGAATCCGGCAGGGCGAGAACGGCGGCGTCGGCCCCGGCCTTGATGATCGCCCTGGCCATGTCCGCCTGCTTCTGCTTCGGCGTCTGCCCCGCAAATTGCGTGGGCTGCACGGCGAAGGGCGTGGCGGGGCGCGGCGGTTGCTCCGTCCACAGAGCATCGATGGGGTTCTTTGCCACGGGCACGAGTGAAGCCCCGACGGCGGCACAGGCGGCGGCGAAGCGCCGGGCCTGATCGGCGGTGACCAGCCAGGGGTCGAAGCCGAGGCGGTCGCCCTTTTTCAGATGTGCCTTGATCCAATCCACCGGCGGCTGGTCGATGAGGTGCTGCGGCGTCACCAGCCTGCTGTCCACCTGCTGGCGGACCTGAAGGGTGTAGCGGCCATCGACGAAGATGGCAGCCTTCTTCTGGGTGATGATGGCCATGCCCCAGGAGCCGGAAAACCCGGTGAGCCAGCGCAGGCGCTCGGCATGGGCGGAGACATATTCGCCCTGGAATTCATCCTGCCGGGGCACGATGAAGCCCGACAGTTTTTGCGCTTTGAGAAGGGCGCGAAGCGCGGCGATGCGGGATTTTGAATCGGGGAGAAGCTTAGTCATGGCTGCGTTTCATAAACAAAAAACGGCCGGAGCGAAACGCCCCGGCCGCATGTGGGTTATGCGCGCTACTTGTTGATGATGATGCGCCCGCCGGGGGCCACGTCACCGGTGCCCTTTTCCTTGACATAGGCCATGACGTCATTGGCCATGAGCCTGGCGTCGCGCACGCCGAACAGCGGCCTGGCCGTCTTGAAGACCGCATAGCCGTCGCCGCCGTCCATCATGTAGTCATTGGTGGCGAGCGTATAGGTGGCGCCCTTGTCCAGCGGCGTGCCGTTGATGGTGACGGATGTGACCCGCTGGCCCTTGGGCTGCTTCAGGTCCACGGTGACGGCAATGCCCGACACCTGCGGGAAACGGCCATTGGAATTCTCGACATCGGAGAAGCCGTTCTCCAGCGCGGCCAGAACCGTCTCGCCCGTCACCGCGAGCTTCACCGTGCGATTGCCGAAGGGCAGTTCGGTGAGGATGTCGCGGCGCGAGAGGGTGGCACCGGCGGGGTATTCCTTGTTGCCGCGAATGCCGCCGCCATTGGTGATGGCAATGTCGGCCCCCACGGCCCAGCGCGTGGCGTCGGCCACGAGGTTGCCCATGGCGGTTTCCTGGGTGCGCACCGAGGCCTTGCGGCTGTCGAGCGCAATGGCGGTCGTGCCCACGGCCACGTCCAGCTCGCTCGACAAGAGTTCGCGATATTGGTCCACCATCTTCTGGGTATCGGGGTCGGCGGTCACACCGGCCGTGTCGATGAGGCGGAAGTTGGGGAACCATTTGACGCTGCGCTTGCCATCCTTCTCCTTCACGTCGATGGCGAGATCGATGGCGGTGACGTAATCGGCCTCGCTCTTGCCTTCGGCATAGACGGTGCGGCCATCGTAAAAGACGGCGAGGTCATGGTCGTCGCCGGAAACCACCACATCGGCGGCACGGCTGTCGATGATGGCGCGATCCACATCCTGGCTGGCATGGACCACGGCCACCACCAGGTCAGCGCCCTGGTCGCGCAATTCCTTGGCCTTGGCCACGGTCGTGTCGAGGGAGGGAGCAAAGACATAAGCCTTGCCAGGGGAGGATTTTTCCGGACTGTCCTGCGCCGTGATGCCGACGATGCCGATCTTGACGCCGCCCACCTCTCGCATGGCCGTATCCTGAAAACCGGCGGCGGCCGAGCCGTCAGCCTTTCTCAGGTTGGCGGCAAAGAGCGGGAACTTCGCCTCGCCCATGCGCCTGGCGAAGACTTCGGGGCCGAAGTCGAATTCATGATTGCCGGGCACGAAGAGGTCGGGCGGGGCGACATTCATCAGTGCGATGGTGTGTTCGCCCTGGTCGAAGGACGAGAGCAGCGAGGGCGAGATCAGGTCGCCGCCGAAGGCATAGATGACGGGGACATTGCGGGCGCGTTCGGCCTTCACCACGGCATTGAGCCGGGCAAAGCCGCCGCGCGGCTCGGCGTTGTCGACATTATAGAGGTCGCTGGCGAAAAGCAGGGTGAGGTTCACCGCCTCGGCCCAGGCCTGGGGCGCGAAGAGCAGGGCGGCGGTGAGGGCGGAGAGGAATGTGCGACGCAACGGCGACATGGTGATACCTCCTTGCAGTGATGGTCCATCAAAGACCGGGTGCAGAGCCAAGGCAATGGCAGGCAAGGGACTATTCACCAAACATGACAATTCGGCAACCAAGGGTGGTGGAGCGGGGCGAACGTTAAGGATTGTCAAAGCCTTGGCTGACAGGGTGGCACGGACTATCCGCATGGCGGTGGGGGAGAATTTGATGATCAAGCTCAAGGCGAAGGCAGGGATCATTCCCGAAGCCGAATCCCTGCACCAGCTGTTGAACCTGCACGCGGTGGAGCGTGAGCAGATTCTGCCTCTGCTGGAGAACAATCCCGGGGTCATGGCCTCCAATGCCGTGGCGACCCTGCTGGTCGCCATGATGTTCCTGAGCGGCCCGGCGCAACATTTCGCCATGTTCTGGGCGCTCGCCTCGCTCATCATCATTCTCATCAGCCTGTCGCTGGCGCGGCGCATCGGCCAGTCCTTGCACGACAGCGAAGTGCCAGCCCAGCCGGCCCTGATGTTCGTGACCATGGTGGGCATTCGCGGTCTGGTCTGGGCCATCGGCCTGGCCCGCCTCATTCCTGAGGCCGACCTGGAAACCCAGATGCTCATGGGGTGGCTGACCATCGGGCTGATGAGTTCCGGCGCCTTCGCCTATTGGCCGCTGCCCCTGGCCGGTGTGCTGTTTTCGGGCGCCATCGCGCTCGGCGGTCTGTTCGGCCTCACGGGTGTGGGTCTGTCGGCGACTGTCGTGGCCAGCCTGGCGCTCATGGTCTTTGCTTACCTGCTGTTGCGGGTGATGCTGTGGCATGTGCGCGTGTTCCGCAACGAGATCATCAGCCAGAAGGCCATGGCGGCGAAAAATGAAGTGATCAGCCTGCTGCTGAAGGATTTCGAGGAAAGCGCCAGCGACTGGCTGTGGGAAACGGACCGGGACGGCGTGCTGACGCGTGGTGCCCAGCCCTTTGCCCAGTTTTTCCGGCTCGATGCGAGCCGCTTTCACGACAGCGTGCTGCCGCTGGTGCTGTTGGGCCTGGCGCGCAGCCCGGGTCAGCGCCGCGCCATGCTGAAGCTGGGGGCGCGCCTGCGCAAGGGCAAGCCCTTTGCCGGCTGCATGCTGGCGGCAGGCGAAGGGGAACACACCCTCTATCTGGAAATCTCGGCCAAGCCGATCGTCGGCCCCGGCGGCGACATCGAGGGTTGGCGCGGCGTGGCTTCCAACCGCACGGCGGCGGCCCATGCCGAGGCCAAGGTGAAGCGGCTGGCATTGTTCGATCCGCTGACCGAGTTGCCGAACCGGGTGCAATTCACCCAGCGTCTGGCCGCGGCGCTGGGCGAAGGCCCGGAGGCGAATTATTGGGTCATGTTCCTTGATCTCGACGGCTTCAAGGGCGTCAACGACAGCATGGGCCATGCGGCGGGTGATCAATTGCTGAAGGCGGTGGTGGAGCGGTTGCGGCCCATGATTGGCGCTGACAACATGCTGGCGCGCTTCGGCGGCGACGAATTCGGCGTGCTGACGCGCGGCACGGCGGCGGAGGTGGAGTGGCAGTGGCGCCGGCTGGTGCAGGCGCTGCACACGGTTTTCATGATCGAGGGCCGCGATGTCATGGTGGGCGTGTCCATTGGCATCATGGCCATGGACGACGCCCGCATGACGGTGGACGAAGTGTTGCGCCGGGCCGATCTGGCGCTCTATCGCGCCAAGCATGATGGCCGGGGGTCTGGCCGCTATTACGAGCCGGTGATGGACGCCAAGCTGCAGCAGCGCCGCCAGTTTGAGCAGGACCTGCGCAAGGCCCTGACCCTGGGGCAATTCCAGTTGCACTATCAGCCCATGGTGGACATGAAGAGCCGCAGGATTTGCGGCATGGAAACCCTGTTGCGCTGGCATCACCCGGAGCGCGGGCTGGTGCCGCCCGACCAGTTCATTCCGGTGGCGGAGCAGACCGGTCTGATCAACGAAATCGGCGAGTGGGTGCTGAGCACGGCGTGCATGGATGCGGCGCGCTGGCCTGCGGCGGGGCGCGGGGCGGGGGACCAGTCGCCCCAGGCGGTGCGCCGCCCCCCGCCCCCCGCCTCGGTGACGCGGGCGCTGGCGGCCTCGGGCTTGGCGCCATCGCGGCTGGAACTGGAGGTGACGGAAAGCGCGCTGGTGGAGGAAACCGACCGGGTGGCCAAAATGCTGGATGATCTCCGGGCACTCGGCGTGATCATCGCGCTGGACGATTTTGGCACCGGCTATTCCTCGCTTTCGTATCTGCATCAGTTTCATTTCGACAAACTGAAGATCGACAAAAGCTTCGTGCAAAGCTTTGAAATGCGCCCCGAAAGCCGGGCGGTGGTGCGCGCGGCCCTGTTGCTGGCCAGGGAACTGGGCTTCAGCACCACGGCGGAAGGGGTGGAGACAGAGGCGCAGTTCCGGGCGCTGGCGGAGCAGGGCTGCGAGGAAGCCCAGGGCTACCTGCTGGGCCGGCCCGCGCCGCTCGCTGCCCTTGCGCCGCTGCTGGTGCCGACAGCGGATCAGCAACAGCTCATCGCCTGAGCAATCGCCTGCATTTTCTTTCGTCAGGCAGTGTTTCTGGCAAACTTGTTCTTGCATCGGGGCGGGGAAAGCCTCATATGTTCTGCAATCGACACTTGGGCCGGAAGATTGGCCAGTACGCCTCCACATGGTTCGCCAGGGCGGATGCGCACGCAAAGACTCCTCCAATTATCGAGCAGGGTCTGTGGCGTGCTTTCCATTGACCATCCATTTTTTAACTGAAGGACGATTCCATGAATACGGGTACTGTGAAGTGGTTCAACGAGCAGAAGGGCTATGGCTTCATTCAGCCGGACAACGGCTCGAAGGATGTCTTCGTGCATATTTCTGCGGTTGAGCGCGCCGGCATGCGCACGCTGAAGGAAGGTCAGAAGATCAACTTCGAGATCGTGACCGACAAGCGCACGGGCAAGAGCGCTGCGGGCAACCTGACGGCTGCCGGCTAAGCGTTTCCACAACCCAAACGACGATGCCCGGCCTTCGCGCCGGGCATTTTTGTTTTTGCCTCGGGTCAAGCGGTGGGGGGGCGCATGCTGCATGTGCGAAGAGGGCCATGATCCATTCCATTCCCCTAATGCATGGCAAAATGGGGTTAAGGCCCCAATTCAGTCATTAACCCGCCGTTAGAGACTGTGGCGAAGGTGTGGCAGGTTTGCTGCGAAGTGCCTAAAAACAGGGAGAAATAGCCGGTTTTCGCCACAATTGCCCGGCCTTTCCAGAGAGTAAATTTTGTCATGCGTTTAGCGCATGACAGTCCTTCCAGATCAGCGCTGGAAGTGCCTGATCCTTGAGCATATATGCGGGGCATCACGCTGTGCGCCGCCATTTCCGGGGGCCAGGCAAGGGTTTCCGGCAGGGCCGCTTGGAGCGCCGCCGGTTTGACAGGAGACGAAAATGACCACGACCACCATTCACGGTTTCGAAGCCCATCCCGGCTTTGTGTCCCGCATGAAGACCTATATCGCCCGCACCCGCGCCGAGCGGCAGCTGCGTCAACTTGACGACAGGCTTCTGGCGGATATTGGTGTATCACGCTCCGAGATTACCCGGATGGTCTGGGGCAACTGAGTCCCCCCTCCGTTCAGGCTTCCTCCCAGCCGGGATCACTCCCGGTCACTGTGCGCCCGATCCCTCGTTTGGACCGGGCGCTTTTCTTTTGGGCTGGCGGAAAACCAGGGTGGCCCAATGGCCGATGAGCCCGGTTGAAACCGGCGTGAGGCCGCGATTGCGATAGGCGGCGGCAACCCAGCGGATCTGGTCGGCGGTCAGCCCCGAGAGAACCAGCAGGCCGCCGGGCGCCAGGACATCTGACAGGCCCTGCGCCAGGGCCACCAGGGGCCGGGCCAGAATATTGGCGAGGATGAGGTCAAAGGGCGCGGCCGCGGCGATGGCGCGGTGCTTCAGACCGGGGGCGGCCAGCCCGCGCACCAGATGGCCCGCACCATTGGCCCGGGCATTGGCCAGAGTGACCCGCACTGCCTCAGGGTCGATGTCGGTGGCCAGAACCGCCTGTCGCGTGGCGCGGGCGGCGGCAATGGCCAGAACGCCCGTGCCGCAGCCCAGGTCCATGATGCGCTGCGGGGTTTCGCATTTCAAAATCCGGTCGAGCGCCAGAAGGCAGCCCGCCGTGGTGCCGTGATGGCCGGTGCCGAAGGCCGTGCCCGCGTCAATCTCCAACGAGATGCCGCCCGCCCGTGCGGTGGCGCGGTCGTGCGAGCCATGAAGGAAGAAGCGCCCGGCCGCGACGGGGGCCAGGCCTTCCAGCGAGCGTCTCACCCAGTCCACACCGGGCACAGGCGCAATCACCGCGCCCACGATGTTCATGGCGTCGCGTGCGGCCTTTGCCTCTGCCTCGCCGGCAAACCAGCCCACCGTCTCCCACAGGCTCCCGGCCTCATCGGTCTCATTGATGGCGACGGCCAGAGCCGCGATGCGCAGGTCGCTTTCCAGCGTCTCGGACCGGGCTTCGGCCTCGGCCAGGGGGCAGGCGGGCAGGGTGAGGGTAAAGCGGGGGGTATCGCCGGTCATGATGCCTGCGCTTTAGAGGAGGCCCCGGGCAAAGCCAAGGAAAACACCCGCCGCAACAAATGCGAACGGCGGCTTTGATTTCTCAAAACCACCGTTCCAAGGCGGGCGCTTCACGAGACGGCGATGGCCGTCAGGTGAGCGGCTGGATCTGGATTTCGACGCGGCGGTTCTGGGCCTTGCCCGAGGCCGAGGCGTTGGAGGCCACGGGCTGGCTTTCGCCCAGACCTTCCACCGAGAAACGGTTGGGGTCGAGCTGCTGGGCGGTGAGGTAGCGCGCCACCGAGCCGGCGCGGCGCTGCGACAGCTCATAGTTATACTGTTCGGAACCATCGCTGTCGGTGTGGCCGCGCACATCCACCAGCGTCTGGTTATATTCCTTCAGCACCAGCCCCACCGAGTTCAGCACGCCGTAGAAGCCCGGCTTGATATCGGACTGGTCGGTGTCGAAGGTGATGTTGGAGGGCATGTTCAGGATGATGTTGTCGCCGACGCGGGTGACCGACACGCCGGTGTTCTGCAACTGCTGGCGGAGCTTGGCTTCCTGATTGTCCATGTAAAGGCCGACGCCGCCGCCCGCCAGCGCGCCGAGGCCAGCGCCGATGAGGGCGGCCTTGCGGGTTTTCACACTGGTGGTGGCACCGAGCAGGGCGCCTGCGCCCGCGCCCAGGGCCGCGCCGGTGCCGGCACCGATGGCGGTGCGGGAAAGCTGCTGCTCGCCGGTGAACGGATTGGTGGTGCAGCCGGTGATGAGAAAGGCTGCCGCAGTGGCAATCAAAATGGTACGATTCATGGCAATCCCCTCGTGAGGCCCAAGCCGAGAGCGGTTTTGGCTTTGATGACTCAAGGCCACCGCTCTAACTTATTGATGGCGAACAACTTGTCTGACTTTTGTTGATTCCAGCAAAAGTCAGGTTGCTCTATTGGCCGCAGTTGTGGCGGCAATAAGGTTAAGAGCAGGTTATTCCGCGGCTGATTTTTCGGGCTCGGCGTCCTCCACCAGAAAGCCGCCGGACTGGCGTTTCCACAGGCTGGCGTAGAGTCCGTTCTTCTTTTTCACCAGCTCGGCATGGCGGCCCATTTCCACGATGCGGCCCTTGTCCATGACCACCAGCCGGTCCATGGCGGCAATGGTGGAGAGGCGGTGAGCCCCCCCGGTGACGGTCTTGCCCGCCATGAGCTGGTAGAGGTTTTCCTGGGTGGGGGCCTCGACCTCGGAATCGAGCGCCGAGGTGGCTTCATCGAGGATGAGGATGGGCGCGTCCTTCAGCAGCACCCGGGCAATGGCGATGCGCTGGCGCTGGCCGCCGGAAAGCTTCACGCCGCGCTCGCCAACATGGGCATCATAGGCCTTGCGGCCGTTGAGATCGGAAAGACCCGCGATGAAGCCATCGGCATGGGCCTTGGCGGCGGCTGCTTCCACTTCGGCCATGGCTGCATCGGGCTTGCCATAGCGCAGGTTGTCCAGCACCGAGCGGTGGAGGAGAGAGGTGTCCTGGGTCACCACGCCGATGGCGGAACGGAGCGATTCCTGCGTGACGTTCGCAATGTTCTGGCCGTCTATGGTGATGGTGCCGTGGGCGGCGTCGTAGAAACGCAGCAGCAGATTGGCGAGTGTGGACTTGCCCGCGCCGGAGCGCCCGACGAGGCCCACCTTCTCGCCGGGCTTCACCGTCAGCGTCAACCCGTCGATGACCTCGCTGCGGCCATCGCGCAGCGGCTTGCCATAGTTGAAGCGCACCGCGTCGAAGCTGATCTCGCCCCGCGTCACGGTGAGCGGTTGCGCGCCCGCCGCATCCTTCACCGCGATGGGCCGGGCGATGGTATTGAGCGAGTCCTGGATGATGCCGAGGTTTTCAAACAGTCCCGCCACCTCCCAGATGATCCATTGCGACATGGCCTTGAAGCGCAGGGTGAGGCTGATGGCGAAGGCGATGGCGCCGGTGGTGATCTGGCCCTGCTGCCACAGCCAGATGGAAAGCGCGGACATGGAGAAGATGAGCAGTGAACTGAGGATGCCGAGCGTGCCGATCATGGAAGTGGCCAGGCGCATGGACGCATAGACCGCCTTCAGCATGGTGGTCATGCCGTCCCGGGCAAAGGTCTCCTCGCGGCCCGCGCTGGCAAAGAGCTTCACCGTCTGGATGTTGGTGTAGCTGTCGACCACGCGGCCCGTGACCATGGAGCGCGCGTCGGCCTGTTTCTCCGACAGCTTGCTCATGCGCGGCACGAAGACCCAGCAGGCCGTGGCATAGCCCACAAGCCAGAGGATGAGCGGCACCATGAGCCAGCGGTCGGCGGAGGCCACCAGCACCAGAGCACCCGTAACATAGACGCTGACATAGACGATGACCTCGGACAGGGTCATGACCGCGTCACGCACGGCGAGCGAGCCCTGCATGATCTTGGTGGCGACGCGCCCGGCATAATCGTTCTGGAAGAAGTCCATGGACTGGCGCAGCACATAACGGTGGCTGAGCCAGCGGATGCGCATGGCATAATTGCCGCGCAAGCCCTGGTGCGACACGGCCTCGGCGAAGAAGTTCAGCACCGGCAGGACCAGCAGCACGATGGCGCCGACCCAGAGGAACTGGTTGCCGTGGGTCTGCCACAGGGTGGCGCGGTCGGCGGCGGTCAGGATGTCCACCAGACGGCCCATGTAGCCATAGAGCCAGATCTCGGCCAGGGCATAGAGCACGGCGAGGGTGACGGCGGCGGCGATGAGGCCGGTGAAGGGCCGGGTATAATGCCAGACAAAGGGCCAGAAGCGGTCCGGCGGCTGGCCCGGCGGTTCCGGCGGGAAGGAGGAGACGCGCTCCTCCAGCCAGTGATAGAATCTTTGGAACATCCGGCCACTCCAGCGCTGCGCTGGCGTCCGTCAGCGGGCCAGCCCTCCCTTATAAGTGAGCCGGCGCCGCACCGCCAGTGTGGCGGGGACACAATTGCGGGATTTCAAATTCCGTGGCCGGATGAATCACTTGCAGGCCGATGTTCAGACGGTGAATCAGGTTTTTCCCCATCATTTCCGCGTGAGGGCAAAACGCACCCTGTGGCGCGCGCCCGTTCCATGCTAGAGCGCGGCCCACATGCCCGCCGTTTCGCCCTCCTTTCGCATCCTGCCTCTGGTGGTGGCCGCCGCCCTGTTCATGGAAAACATGGACGGCACGGTGATCGCCACCTCGCTTCCGGCCATCGCCGCCGACCTGGGCACCACGCCCGTGTCGCTGAAGCTGGCCTTCACCACCTATCTTCTGGCCCTCACGATCTTCCTGCCCGTGTCGGGCTGGGTGGCCGACCGCTTCGGGGCGCGGCGGGTGTTCCGCGCGGCGATCGTGATCTTCACCGCAGGGTCCATGGCCTGCGGCTTTGCCCATTCGCTGGGCTGGCTCGTGGCCGCGCGCTTCGTGCAGGGCATGGGCGGGGCCATGATGGTGCCGGTGGGGCGGGTCATTCTCCTGCGCACCGTGCCCAAGGCGGAACTGGTGGACGCCATGGCCTGGCTCACGGTGCCGGCGCTCATCGGCCCGCTCATCGGGCCGCCGGTGGGCGGTTTCATCACCACCTATTTCGACTGGCGCTGGATCTTCTGGATGAACCTGCCCTTCGGCCTTCTGGCCGTGGCGCTGGCCACGCGCTTCATGCCGAACCTGCGCGAGAAGAATGTGCCGGCGCTGGATGTGAAGGGTTTCATCCTGTCGGGGCTGGGGCTGGCGCTCACCGTCTTCGGCCTCACGGTGGCGGGCAGGGGCCTCATCGCCAACCAGAGCGTGGCGGTGATGATCGTCATCGGCCTCATCCTCGTGGCGCTCTACATCCGCCATGCCAAGGCCACGCCGCATCCCATTCTCGACCTCAAGCTGCTGAAAGTTGCCACCTACCGCATCAGCATCACGGGGGGCAGCCTCTACCGGGTCGGCATGGGGGCCATTCCCTTCCTGCTGCCGCTCATGCTGCAACTGGGTTTCGGGCTGACGGCCTTTCAGTCGGGCCTCATCACCTGCGCCTCGGCGGCGGGCGCCATCCTCATGAAGTTCACGGCGGGGCGGAGCACCCCCGCCGCCGGGCCCCCGCGCCACCCCGCCGCCCATCGCATACTGGCGGGGGAGACCCCCCCAGGCGCCCGCTGGTTCACGCCGACCACGCCCGTGGCGGTCATCAGCGGCATCTTGCTGCTGTCGGGCTTCTTCCGCTCGCTGCAATTCACCTCGCTCAACGCCATGGCCTATTCCGATATCGACAATCCCGCCATGAGCCGGGCAACGGCGCTGTTCACCACGGCGCAGCAATTATCGCTGGCGCTGGGGGTTGCCATCGCCGCCTATGCGCTGGAGGGCAGCCTGTGGGCGCATGGGCGGCAGCAATTGCTGCCCGTCGATTTCACCACCGGCTTCCTGGTGGTGGCGGCCATCGCGGCGTTGTCGGTCCTCGCTTACGTCAGGCTGCCGGCTGACGCCGGGGCCGCGGTGTCGGGCAAGGTCAGCACATCAGGCGCGTGAGACGAAGCTGTCGATCACCCGCTTTTCGCCGGCCTTGTCGAAATCGACGGTGAGCTTGTTGCCGTCGACGGCGATGACCCGGCCATAGCCGAACTTGTCGTGGAACACGCGCTCGCCCCGGGTGTAGACCGGGCCTTCGCTGTCGCGCGCGAGGTTCTCGCCTTCGATGATGCGCGGGCTGGTGGGGCGGTGGCCCTGGGCCCAGCGGTTCTCGGCGCGCTTCCAGCCCGGCGTGGCGTAGGAGCCGGAACCGAAGGGCGCGTTCTGGTCGAAGCGGCTCTGGCCATAGGTGCCCAGGCCATGGCCGCCATAACTGTTGGCCATGGGGGCAACCTCGACAAATTTTTCCGGCAGTTCATCGACGAAGCGCGAGGGCAGGGCCGTCTGCCACATGTTGTGGACGCGGCGGTTCTGGGCGAAGGAAATGGTGGCGCGGGCCTTGGCGCGGGTGATGCCGACATAGGCCAGGCGGCGCTCCTCCTCCAGCCCGGCGCGGCCCTTTTCGTCGAGGGCGCGCTGGTGCGGAAACAGGCCTTCCTCCCAGCCCGGCAGAAACACCGTGCCGAATTCCAGCCCCTTGGCGGAGTGCAGCGTCATGAGGTTGACGCGGTCTTCCTCCTCGCCCTGATCGCGCTCCATGACCAGCGCGATGTGTTCGAGAAAGCCGCCGAGGTTTTCAAACTCGCCCATGGAGCGCACCAGCTCCTTCAGGTTTTCCAGGCGGCCCTCGGCCTCCGGGCTCTTGTCGTTCTGCCACATCTCGGTATAGCCCGATTCATCGAGCACGATCTCGGCCAGTTCCATGTGGGGCAGCGCATCCACCGACTGACGCCAGCGGGAAAAACTTTCCATCAGCACACGAAGCGAGGTGCGCGCCTTGGCGGGCAGGTCGTCGGTGGTCAGCATGGTTTCCGCCGCGCGGTAGAGCGACACGCCCAGGGCGCGCGCCGTCTCGTGCATCTTCTTCACCGAGGTGTCGCCTATGCCGCGTTTCGGCACATTGATGATGCGCTCGAAGGCCAGGTCATTGTCGGGCGAGGCCACGACCTTGAGATAGGCCAGCGCATCGCGGATTTCGGCGCGTTCATAGAAGCGCGGGCCGCCGATGACGCGATAGGGAATGCCAACGGTGATGAAGCGGTCCTCGAAGCTCCGCATCTGGAAGGAGGCGCGCACCAGAATCGCCATGTCGTTCAGGCGTTCCTTCCGGCGTTGCAGGCTTTCGATGTCCTCGCCGATGGTGCGGGCTTCCTCGTCGCCGTCCCAGTGGGCGCGCACGGTGAGCGGCTCGCCATCGTCGCGGTCGGTGCGCAGCGTCTTGCCCAACCGGCTTTCGTTTCTGGCGATGAGGCCCGAGGCCGCGCCGAGAATGAAGGGCGTGGAGCGGTAATTGCGTTCGAGCTTGATGACCTTGGCGCCGGGAAAGTCCTTTTCGAAGCGCAGGATGTTGTCCACCTCGGCCCCGCGCCAGCCATAGATGGACTGGTCGTCGTCGCCGACGCAACAGATGTTCTGCCGCCCCTGAGCCAGCAGCCGCAGCCAGAGATATTGCGCCACGTTGGTGTCCTGATACTCGTCCACCAGCATGTATTTGAAGCGGCGCTGATAGCTCGCCAGCACATCGGGATGGTTCTGGAAGATGCGCAGAACCTCGAGCAGCAGGTCGCCGAAGTCGGCGGCGTTCACCACCTTCAGGCGCTGCTGGTATTCGGCATAGATGACGCCGCCCAGGCCATTGGCAAAGCCCGCCGCCTCGCCCTTGGGCACGCGCTCCGGCGTGAGGCCGCGATTTTTCCAGCCGTCGATCATGGCGGCGAGCTGGCGGGCGGGCCAGCGCTTCTCATCGACGCTGTGGGCCGCCAGCAACTGCTTCACCATGCGCACCTGATCGTCGGCGTCGAGAATGGCGAAGCCGGATTTAAGATCGGCCAGTTCGGCATGGGCGCGGAGAATTTTCACGCCGATGGCATGGAAGGTGCCGAGCCAGGCCATGCCCTCGACCATGCCGCCGATCAGCATGCCGATGCGCTCCTTCATTTCGCGCGCCGCCTTGTTGGTGAAGGTGACGGCGAGAATCTGGTTGGGCCAGGCCTTGCCGGTGGCGAGGATGTGGGCCAGACGCGTGGTCAGCACGCGGGTCTTGCCGGTGCCGGCGCCGGCCAGCACCAGCAGCGGGCCATCGGTCGCCAGCACGGCGGCGCGCTGTTCCGGGTTCAGGCCCTTGAGATAGGGCGGCTCGCCGCCCTGCATGGCGCGCGCCGACAGGCTGCCCGGCTGGGGCGCGGGCGGCGGATCGGCGTCGAAATCGTCAAAGTCAAAGGGCCCCTTGGCCATGGCAGATCCTGCATCGGGGGATGGCCCCGAATCTTTCCCTGCCTATATAGCAAGCGGCCGTGCGGTTTTCAGGGCCCTGGCAAATCAGGCCGCCAGAGGCCGGGACTCGCGGCCCTGCAGCGTGGCGGCCACGGCGCGCCAGCCCTCGGCGGTGTCGAAATCGCCGGATTTTTCACAGAGCAGGGCGTGGCGGGCTGCTTCGGCCGCGGCACTCTTGCCATGAACGAAGACCAGGGCTTCGGCGATGCTGTCGTAACGCGTCATCATGCGGTCCTCCCTGTCGTTGTGCAGGATCAGTCTTGGCCCTGAAATAAGACCGGAAGATTGCGCGAAGGTGAAGATTTTAAGTCAAGTGACGCGCGGCAGGGCGATAATCCGGCCAACCTGTGGCGGTCTCGCCAGCGCAGCATGGATTTTTGCCGTTGCAGCAATATGGGCGAGGATGGCAGCGGGGAAGGGCGCGGTGCGGCGGGCGGACAGATCCACATGGCTCAGCATGGATTCAAGCACGCAGGCCAGAAAGCCGTCGTCGGCGTGGAACATCTGCTGGCACAGGTGAAGGCGCTTGTGGTCATGGGCGATCACCTGGCTTGCGATGCGCACGGCATCGCCCGCCTTCAGCTCGCGCACATAGCTGGTGTGGGTTTCAAGGGTGAAGATGGACCCCTGCGTGGCGGCGGTATAGGCGGCACCCATGCCGAGGCTTTCAAAGAACTCGTCCGCCGCCCGGTCGAAGAGCACGGCGTAATAGGCCATGTTGAAGTGGCCGTTGTAGTCGATCCACTGGTCTTCCACCCGGCGCAAACGGCCAATGAAGGGCATGGCAGTGGACATGGCGTAATTCTCCGGCAAGATGGGGCAAAGGGGAATGGAGCCATGGTTACACCGGAACGGCGCGGCGACACAAATGCAGTGGTGGCGAAGCTGAAGACGCTGCTGGGCGACCGGCTTTCGACCGCGCCCGCCGTGCGCCAGCAGCACGGCAAGGACCAGACCTGGAACCCCGGCCTGCCGCCCGATGCGGTGGCCTTTGGCCGCAGCACGGCAGAGGTGGCCGCGATCGTGAAAACCTGTGCCGCCCACGATGTGCCGGTCATTGCCTATGGCACGGGCACCTCGCTCGAGGGGCACTTCGCGGCGGTGCAGGGCGGGGTGTGCATCGACCTGTCGCAGATGGACCGGATCATCGCGGTCAATGCCGAGGATCTGGACTGCCGGGTGGAGGCGGGGGGGACGCGCAAGGCGCTGAATGCGCATCTGCGCGACCAGGGCCTGTTCTTTCCCATCGATCCGGGGGCCGATGCCTCGCTTGGCGGCATGGCGGCCACGCGGGCTTCCGGCACCAATGCGGTGCGCTATGGCACCATGCGCGACAATGTGCTGGGCCTCACCGTGGTCATGGCTGACGGCACGGTGATCGAAACCGGTGGCCGGGCGCGCAAGTCCGCCGCGGGCTATGATCTGACGCGGCTCTTCGTCGGCTCGGAGGGCACGCTCGGCATCATCACCGAGGTGGGCTTGCGGCTTTCCGGCATTCCCGAGGCGGTCGCGGCGGGCGCCCCCCCCCCCCCCCCCCCCCGCCCCCCCCCCCCCCCCCCCCCCCCCCCCCCCCC
>OEIV010000560.1_pt1 | contig 19691 bp, 18 predicted proteins | sample 1539231 | NCBI WGS metagenome assembly OEIV01 (sample SAMN03794762, study PRJEB22550) | activated sludge metagenome | feature: wastewater treatment plant; material: activated sludge; isolation source: Wastewater treatment plant of a petroleum refinery complex | place: Argentina: Buenos Aires ...
TTAAACCTCCTGGGGTTGAATTTGCCAATGAGGCATAGTTACAACGAACCGGTAATAATCCTGCACCAATATCAGCACATGATTTGTCTGTCAAATCCCAAACAGCTATATCATAATCACTGGTAACATTGGGAGTGAGCGTAAATACTAAAGTGCCTGCAGTACTTGTGGTGAGTATATACCAGGTGGAATTGTTTTCACCTGTTGACAAACAACCTTGATTGGTAGCATTTAACTCATTGATGGTTCCAACCCCTGAATAAGCATTCGTTTGATTATAGGTCGTTTGGCAAATTGGGATTGCATTCATGCAATTTTGAACAGGAGATTGCGCAAAAACAGTTTGTATACAAAAAATAAAAAATAAAGCAAGATGTATTTTTTTCAAAAGTTAAAAATTTGGTATAAAAATAATAAATTAATACTAATATGTAATCATTTGATGTTAAGTATAAATGAAAATTACATTAATATGACAAAATGTATAATTTGCGGGCTGAATACTGGGTTTTATCCCATTTAAATTTAGAATATTCTTCATCAAATTAGGCACTTTTTAAAGATGACATTTAAGCAAAAGATATTTCAGGAATTTTTAAAGCAAATAGAAGCCAATATTGCTTCATATCAATATACACTCAATGAACTTAAACATTCAGTGGCTAATGAAACAAAAAGCACCGCAGGAGACAAACATGAAACTGCTTTGTCGATGTTACAAATTGAACAAAGTGCAGTGGCAAAACATCTTTTTGATGCAATTGAAACCAAAAACAACTTTCTTAAAACCTCACAAGAAGTGCACCATGATGAGATAAGAAAAGGAAGTTTAGTAAAGACAACGCAAGGTTATTTTTTCATTTCAGTTGCACTACCTAAAATAGTTGTAGATAATCAATGCATAATAGCCATTTCACCAACTTCTCCTCTGGGTATGCAATTGATGGGCAAAAAGTTGCATGACGAATGTTTGTTGTTGAATAAATTACATCAAATCGAAAGTATTTGTTAGCATTGGATAATGAATTGTTTGTATCCATAATCATTTGATTTAAATGTTGTAATCATTACAATATGGCCCTTTTCATGCTGCAAGCTACCCTATCGCTATAAACAACTTTTAAAGTAATTTTTATAAAAAATAATGGGTATTTATCATCCAATTGAATTAAACCAATAAATGCTATGTTACCATTTTTATAAGCCAATATATTTATACAATGCCTTGTTCTACACGTTAAAATCTCGTTTAAAAAGATTGCTTATTAGGTATTACATTTGCCTTTTAAAAAAATAAAAAAGAACTTAACAATATGTCTACATTTACTTTAGCTATCCATGGAGGTGCTGGTACCATTTTAAAATCAATGCTAACCCCTGAGTTGGAAACAAAATACTTACAAGGTTTGCAACAAACATTGGATAAAGGTTATGAAGTATTAGCTCAACAAGGAAGTTCCCTTGATGCTGTACAAGCAGCAATTATGAGTCTTGAAGACAATGAGTTATTTAATGCTGGCAGAGGATCGGTTTTTACCAAAAAGGGAATTAATGAAATGGATGCTGCGATTATGGAAGGTACTCAATTGGGAGGTGGCGCAGTAGCAGGAGTCAGAAATATTAAAAACCCGATTGCTCTTGCAAAAGAAGTGATGCTTCATTCAGGTCATGTGATGTTAAGTGGAAATGGCGCTAAAGAATTTGCATTAAACAGAGGGATGGAAATGGCCCCTGATGAATATTTTTTTACTAAATATCGTTATGATCAATGGATAGAAATTAGAGATAGCGATTTTTATCAACTTGACCACAAAGAAGATAATTTGAAAGGAATGCCATCGCAGGAAAAGAAATTTGGTACAGTAGGAGCGGTGGCTGTTGACATGCATGGACATATTGCTGCTGGTACATCTACAGGTGGTATGACCAATAAAAGATATGGAAGAATTGGAGATAGTCCATTATTGGGTGTAGGTACTTATGCCAACGATGCTACCTGTGGTATTAGTTGCACAGGTCATGGTGAGTATTTTATGCGTGCTGTGGTTGCTTATGATGTATCCTGTTTGATGGAGTACAAAGGATTAAGTTTACAAGAAGCTTGCCATATCGTGGTCAAAGAAAAGCTTGTAAAAATGGGTGGTGAAGGTGGTCTTATTGCGGTGGATGCTTTGGGTAATTTCGAACTTTGTTATAATAGTGAAGGGATGTACCGAGGGGTAAGAACAAGTGAGGGAATCAATAAAGTGGCTATTTATAAAGATTAAGACCTTGAAACACATTTTTATTAGTTATTCGATGTTTAAAAGAACTTTATAATTTGTCGAAAAATAAAATTAATCTGCCATTTTCATGTTATGGGTTAGTCAGTTAAGCATTATACTTTAGTTCAACTTCCCTTAAAAACCAATATTTCACAAAAAAATAAAATCAGAATAGCAACAATTAGGAATAATGATTGTTATTTTGAAAAAAATATTAAGTTGAAAAAAATAGTCCTACTTCTTTGTTGTGTTTCATTTCATTATTTACAGGCACAACAAAAACCTGTAACTGCCATTGGTTTTTATAATCTGGAAAATTATTATGATACCATCAATGACCCTAATACAGATGATGATGAGTTTACACCCAATGGTGCCAATGCCTATTCTCCTAAAGTATTTATTAAAAAAATAGAAAATCTTGCCACTGTCATTGCTCAAATGGGTACTGAAAAAACACCTGATGGTGTTTCTTTTTTAGGGGTAGCCGAAATTGAAAATGAATTTGTACTTAAAACACTTTGTGCACATCCTTTATTAAAATCGCGCAATATGAAAGTTGTTCATTTTGAAGGACCTGATACAAGGGGTGTGGATTGTGGCTTTTTATACAATCCTTCAAAGTTTAAAGTGCTTGCAGCTCGTTCACTTACCGTACCAATAGAGGAAGGCGACAGACCAACAAGAGATGTGCTGTATGTAACGGGTAAATTAGAAGGCGACATCGTGCATGTGTTTGTCAACCACTGGCCTTCACGAAGAGGTGGTGAAGCAAGTACCAGAGAAAAAAGAAAAATAGCTGCTGCCGTGAGTAAAAAAATCATTGATTCCTTGATGGCCATTGACCCACTTACGAAAGTCATTAATATGGGGGATTTAAACGATGACCCTGTGAATGCAAGTGTTACAGAAGTACTTCAGGCAAAAGGCAAAATGGAAGATGTAAAATCAGGGGGGCTTTTTAATCCGTTTTATAGTTTTTACAAAAAAGGTTTAGGAAGTATGGCTTATCAGGATGCCTGGAGTTTATTTGATCAAATCATCCTTTCTTATGGTTTTTTTGGCAAAGGTAATATGGGTTTAAAATACATAGGTGCAGAGGTGTATAATAAAAGTTTTATGGTTGAAAAATTTGGCAATTATCGTGGTTATCCCAAACGTAGTTATAGCAATGGTGTATGGAATGATGGATACAGTGATCACTACCCTACTATCCTATATTTTACTAAATAGGTCTTGCTCATTCATTTCAAAAGTGTAGATTTTCAATAAATTGTAGGTAAATTTATTTTGCTACCTAAATGATTTCATTTTTATCTTCTGTTAAAATGATAAAAGCACTCTCAATACCTTCTTGCATTTCAATTAAAGTTGCAATCAAATTTTTTCCATATTTCTTAAACATCGGAATAAAATTATCGTAGCGTTCCTGTAATGAATTTGCAGGAAAAAGGGTTTGTTTGATATTGCTAACAGCTTGCAATTTGGCTGTTTCTTTTTGTTTTAATTGGGAAATAAACTTTTGTTTAATTCTATCTGTCACTTTTAAGGCTTTCGCATGATGTGCTTTCATACTGGTTTCCAGATTAATATTGATGGTAGCACTCAGTTTTTCAATATCCAGTAAAAGTGTATGAATAGAAGCTAATTTTTCATCTAGTTGCGTAAGGGATTCGTGATTGGCAAGCAGTAATTTATTGAGGGCATCCGTTTGTATAAACAAATGTGATAAAGTAAGCTGTGCCTTATCAATACGTTGAATAGTAGTATAATCAATCAGTAGAAATGAATTTCGAAGCAATATAATGGGATAAGGTACTTGATATTGATCAAAAATCTTTTTCAATTCAAGCCAATAAGCTAATTCACCGCCACCACCTATAAACGCGATATTGGGGAGTATCATTTCCTGGTAAAGGGGACGTAAAATCACATTGGGCGAAAAGTGTTCAGGGTGCCTTTCGATTTCTGATAATAGCTCAGATTCATTCATCGAAAGATCAGTATTGTGTACAGTCCAGCGATCTCCCTTTTTTTCTATTCGTGCCCTTAGTTGATCTTTTAAATAAAAGAGATTGATTTCTCTTCCCGTTGCTTGTACTTTGTAAAATTCGCTGAGTTGTTTTCCCGTTTCACTGACCCAAATTGCCGATTGCTGTCGCAGCAATTCATCTTTCATGATCGGGGCAAATACTTTTTTAAATCGATGCTCATTGGCATCTAAAATTAATAGACCATAGGATGCAAACAAACCATTAAGCATGATTCTTGTGGCAGCAGTGAGTGAAAGATTTGAACCGTAAGCCTGATTTATCAGTTGTGCGAGCCATTTTTCATCAATGATATTTTGATCGAGTACAGCTAATACTTCTTTGGTAACATTCGACAAATCAGCGGTGTTCATACTACCACAAGCACCTGTTTGAGGTGTATTCCATGTCAACGTTTCATTGTACAGATGTATTGTACCAATTTCTTCAAGGTCATTGTCTTCTGAACCAATATAAAATACGGGAACAAAATGATTGTTTGGTAAAAGTTGTTTGCATGTCTTCGCAAGTTTGATAGCATGTGTTATTTTATAAATAATATACAAAGGCCCTGTAAAAATACATGGTTGATGAGCAGTGCAAATGGTAAATGTGTTTGTGTTTGATAATAAGGCGACATTTTGCGAAACGGCTTCATGCATGGGAATCTCTGCATATTGTTGTGTTATCACTTCTTGCAATAATACTCGATCTATTTGTTGTTGTTGTTTAAGGAATATTTGTTTCGCTAAAGATTCTTTATCAGGAAAGGCCTGGATAAATGGCTGTAGCTTTTCCTTTTTATGTATATAATCGATGGCTATTTTTGAAAAATAGTTGGTGTCTTGAAAGGCTATAGTTTGTTTCTTAAATTTCATGATACTGTTTTTCCGTCAGCCATTTTCAATACCCGATCACTTTGATTGGCTAAGTCTTCATTGTGTGTGACTAATATAAATGTTTGTTGCAATTCATTACGCAATGTATTGATCATTTCAAAAATAATCAATGAGTTTTGGGTGTCTAAATTACCAGTAGGTTCATCAGCCAATACCACTGAAGGATTATTGATTAAAGCCCTTGCAATGGCCACACGTTGTTGTTCACCACCAGATAGCTCTGCAGGTTTATGATGAATGCGGTCGCTCAATTGCATCATTTCCAGTAGGGGCATGGCTTTTCTCTCTGCTTCTTTTTTTGATAAATGATTGATGAGTGCTGGCATAGAAACATTTTCGAGGGCTGTAAATTCTGGTAATAAATGATGAAACTGAAATACAAATCCAATCTTTTGGTTTCTAAACTGTGCAAGCTTTCTGGCTGATAAGGAAAAAACATCTACCCCATCAATGCTTACATTTCCTGTATCTGGTTTGTCTAAAGTGCCAATTATATGCAATAAAGTACTTTTCCCAGCACCAGATGGACCCACAATACTGATGATTTCTCCTTTGTTTACGCTGATGCTGACCCCTTTGAGGATTTGTAGGTTGCCATAGCTTTTTGATATTTGATTTGTGGATAACATAGTGCAAACATAAAGATTTGGAAGTTATAAATTAAATCTTACATTTGCGCAAAATAATAAAAAAACCCTTTAAATTAATTAATATATGTTTTGGAGTTTAGAATTAGCATCCCACTTAGAAGAAGCACCTTGGCCTGCCACAAAAGAAGAATTAATTGATTATGCCATTCGTTCAGGATCTCCTATTGAAGTCATTGAAAATCTTCAGGAATTGGAAGATGAAGGTGAAAGCTATGAAGGTATTGAAGATATATGGCCCGACTACCCTACCCAAGAAGATTTCTTCTTTAACGAAGATGAATATTAAATAAATAATAATGATTTTTTAAAAGCGCTTATTGCGCTTTTTTTTATTCCAATCACACATTGAAGGTTGTTCATATGTTACTGGTTTAAATACATTGTGAGGAGGCATTATACTGAAATTTTATAGACTATATAACTATAAAGTTCATTTAATTGAATTGAGAAATTTCAATCTTTACAATCTTTGTGACAGGAATGAACCTTTGTCAATGAAATGTTTGACATGGTTTATCTTTTACAGATAGGCTTTATTTCAATATTATTGAAACTGAATATTACTAAGAGTTCATATTATTCATAAGTAACAACGCCATTTTCATACCTTACAAGATATAAAAATTTGTTTTCGAAAAAATTCAAGGTTTTATTTTCCCTAACAGGCATGATTTTATAGGGTGTGATAAATGTATAGGCATTATCGCTGATATGATCGTTAAAAGGAACCCCATAACGGTTAAGGAGTTTAGCAAAGAAATACAAACTTTCAAAACCTTTAAACACGATATCGGTAGGTGCAGTGCCCATTCGTTTTTTATATTCACGACCAATATACATACTTGAAGGAGTGATTTTGTCAATAATGTAGGAAGTGGTATAAAACACGGGCATATCAGGAAATTCATCTACTTTACCCAATGATTTTATGGCTTCGGCGGTGGGCATACAATATACTTTGATATGAAATCTTTTAGCAATTGTGTTTAATTTTTTCAATGTTTTATAAGCGATACCCGCATCAAGTATTCCCAACACAATACATGTATTGTAATTTGAATCTATTTTCAATATGATATCTTCTATTGAAAGATCATCACCGGTCATTTCGTATTCTGAAAAACGACCTGGTAGTGGATTAACGACATCATTTTTAAAATAATTGATGGCATTGCTGGCACCTCCTGATTTTTTATTGATAAAAATAACATTGTTATCAGCATATTTTCGGTTGATACTATAATGCATTTTTTCGATATGCGAAATAAGACGTGGTTGTAAAATAGTGAAATACGGATTGTCGGATTGATTTGCATCTGATGGAGAAACCGCTGATACGAAGTTGATTTTTTTTGATTTGGCAAAATCAGCCAATAAGCCCAAATCACTCACACTTGCATTGCCTATGATCAGATCCATAGAATCGAGTTTATCGCTGGCAATTAAATTTTTTACATTCAAATAATCTGATTTACTGTCATAGATATATAAATCAAATTTCACCCCTTGATTTTTTAAAGTGTCAGCGGCTATGCTTACCCCCTGATAAAAATCGATACCCGGCATCATAAATTTAGGGATACGGGTAAGGTTTTTTTCTAAGTCAACAGAATCAAGGTATAGAGGTGTAAGAACGGCAATTTTATATCTCTCTTTTTTTTCAGGTTCGGGATAGTTGAAATAGCCTGATTGCTTGTTTTCATCTTCTTCGGAAATCATAGGTTTACGTTGGGCGTTTGCCAACCATGAAAACATCAGTAATGAGAGAAAAAAAAGGGAGTATTTCATTTAAAAAAATATATTTCGTTAGGATAATGAATAGATAAAGATAAAAAAATTATTCCCATTCTATTGTTGCGGGAGGTTTTGAACTGATATCATACACAACACGATTCACACCTTTCACTTTATTGATAATTTCATTTGAGATCAATGCCAATATATCGTAAGGTATATGTGCCCAATCTGCTGTCATACCATCAATACTGGTCACTGCACGTAAAGCCACTGTAAATTCATAGGTTCGTTCATCACCCATCACCCCAACACTTTGTATGGGAAGCAACATTGTACCTGCCTGCCAAATATCGTGGTAAATGCCTTTTTCTTTTATGATATTGATAAAAATCGCATCTGCTTCTTGCAATAGCGTCACTTTTTCTGCCGTTACTTCTCCCAAAATTCTGATACCTAGACCAGGGCCTGGAAAAGGATGTCTTTGTAAAAAGTTATCATCCAGGAGGAGTTCTCTACCTATTTTACGAACTTCATCTTTAAACAGGTATCTCAATGGTTCTACCAAAGCCATATGCATTTTTTCAGGCAAACCACCTACATTATGATGCGATTTGATGGTAGCAGAAGGTCCGTTTACAGAAACACTTTCAATGACATCGGGATAAATAGTACCCTGACCAAGAAAATGGATATCTTTTATATGGGTTGCTTCTTCCTGAAATACATCAATAAACAATCCACCTATGATTTTTCTTTTTTCTTCCGGGTCTGAAACGCCTTTTAGTTGCTGATAAAAAATAGCAGAAGCATCTACCCCTTTTACATTTAAACCAAGGGTTTTATACCCTTCTAAAACATCCTGAAACTCCTCTTTACGAAGGAGTCCGTTGTCAACAAAAATACAATATAGATTTTCGCCAATGGCTTGTTGAATAAGGGTTGCAGCAACGGTACTATCAACGCCACCACTTAATGCCATAACCACTTTTTGATTGCCTACTTGTTGTTTAATTTTTTCAACTGTTTCCTGAATGTATGCTGCAGGAGTCCATTGTTGAATACAACCACATATTTCCAGCACAAAATTTCGGATAAATCGTTTCCCATTTTCAGAATGCGTTACTTCTGGATGAAATTGTAAACCAAATAATGGGAAAGGGGTATGTTTCATGGCAAAAGCGGCAACAGGTATATTGTCTGTTTGTGCGATGATATCGGCTTCAGGTGCCAATTCAGTAATGGTATCGGCATGGCTCATCCATACCTGATTATGCTCTTCAATGCCATCTGTCAATGCGTAATTGTGACTGATATTACATAGTTGGGCACGACCATATTCTCTTGATGATGACTTTTCAACTTTACCACCATATTGTTTGGTGGTTAACTGAGCACCATAGCAAATACCTAAAACGGGTACCTGAGTATTAATACTTTTAACATCAACATGGGGCGCATTGGGCTCATTTACTGAAGAAGGGCTACCCGATAAGATTACGCCTTTTACGGTATGGTCAAAATCGATGGCATGATGAAAAGGAATGATTTCACAGTATACATTCAGCTCTCTAATATTGCGGGCAATAAGCTGTGTGTACTGCGAACCAAAGTCAAGAATAATTATTTTTTCTGTCATAAATTGGTTTGCTTATGCTTGTGCGGTGGGTCCTCCAAATTGCATCGGTATAGATACGGGTTCTACATCTTTAATCATACCATGTACTTGTTCAAATTTTTTAATATTATCGGCTAAAGCTTTTAATAATCTTTTTGCATGTTGTGGTGTAAGAATGATGCGAGATTTTACTTTTGCTTTAGGGCTTCCTGGCATCACATTGATATAATCAACCACAAATTCAGCATTAGAGTGGGTAATGATGGCTAAATTGGCATAAATGCCTTCTGCCATTTCTTCTGTAAGCTCAATATTTAGCTGGTTTTGCTGTGCTTGTGGGTTTTGATCCATTTTAATTTTATTATTTTAGTGGGCAAAGATAAGGAATCCCTCTGATACATAATATACACCTCTTTGTTATACTTTATATATTTTTATTGATGTAGATCATTTGCATTATTATTTTCTTGTAGGTGAAAATAAATAGCCCAAGGCTATCAAGAACATAAAGCATACGAAGGCGCAGCCTTCGGTGAGAGTCGTTTTACAAATAATACATGACAAGCATATATTTAGGGTGCGATAGCATACTTGATATGATGTTTATTGAGCAAGATTTCAAGGGTTGCCGGATGCACGCCCATACCAACATTAAAAAACTGATTTTCCTCCACAGCAATACCATTCGATATTACCGTACCTTTAAAACCCAAAGGCAGGGTTGCGTTTTGCGACTGAACTGCATAGATATTGCCTTCGATGTCAAATATAGGGCCTCCACTTTGACCTTTCAAACCTGGAGAGGAAGTTTCAATAAACAAAATATCCATTGATCCGTCTTGGGTCAAACCACGTAATATATTGCGTGTATAGATCCCTTCAATAGGAAATAATGGGATAGGCAATAATTGGGGTGATAAACCAAATGTAGCTGTATGCATATCAAAAGTAGGATTAACCTCAACAAAAGGGAACCCTAATTTACATAAACTGGTGCCCGGAGTAATTGCTTTTGGGTTTTTAATTTTAGGATATACCGTTTGGGCTGAAAATCCTTTCGGATCTATTTGAAAAAAAGCAATATCATGTTCTCCATAAATGAAATTTTGAAGTATTGGGATGGATTGCCCTCCCAATAATATGGCAAAGTGAGTAAGCCATTTTGGATTTTTCATCCCCTGCGTTGAGGGTGTTTGACTATCTTGTTGAGCTTGTTCAGACAAATGGCTTTTTTGTTTTTCATAAGCCAGTCTTTCTTGCTGATGCTGATTAAAGGTAAAAGCAACTCCAAAATTATGGGCAGCAGTCATACACCAACCTTCATCATTGAGTACAATAAACGAGCCCAGCCCACCTTCTAAATGCCCATCTTCCGTTCGTAAAACGATAATGAATGGATGGGTAAATTTATTGGCTATGTTGTAAGCTTTGCTGAACATGAGAAATTCATTTTTTAAAAGAGTAAGTTATTCATATCATTATTTATATTGAAATACTATTAGTATTAAACTTTGATAAAACGATATAAAATATTGACAATCAATTAGTTTGGTTTATTTATTTTGATTAAAATCTTTCCAAATGCTGTATTCAATATTCACATTGGATTGCTGAGTAGTAAATTCTCGAAGTGGCTCACAGGCAATCAAATCAGTATGACAATCACGTGCTAACTGTTGATAAATTTGGGTACCTTGTGTTTTCCATGATATCATTTCGTCACTTACTTCTTTGATGATTTTTGCAGGGTTACCCGCTACTAAACTCCTTGAAGGAATTATTTCTTTTGCTTTGATAAACGATAAAGCGCCTACAATACATTCGTCACCTAATATTACATCATCCATCAAAACAGCATTCATCCCAACCAAACAATTTTTGCCAATAGTGGCGCCATGAATGATGGCTCCATGTCCAATATGTGCATTTTCTTTCAGCAAAACAGTGACACCCGGAAACATATGAATGGTGCAGTTTTCTTGCACATTGCACCCCGATTCGATGATGATTTTGCCAAAATCTCCTCTGATAGCGGCTCCAGGCCCTATATAAACATCTTTTCCGATGACTACATCACCGGTTACCACAGCCTGAGGATGTATAAATGCACTTGGGTGTATGATGGGGATGATATTTTTATAGGAATAGACCATAGGGTAATGATTTAAATAATTAATAAGATATTGAGAGAGTGAATTATAGTATATCAGGAAAAGGTGTAGTGATTAGAATTGAATTGTTTTTCTAAGTTTGGGTGAGCATCTATAACGTTCTTCATGATAAAGATTGTAAAGCTCATCTAATTTATTAATGACATTTTCAATGCCAATATCATTAGCCCATTGCAACAAACCTTTTGGATAATTAACCCCTTTGGTCATAGCTAATTCAATATCATCTTTCGAAGCAACGTTTAAATACAATGCGTGTGCGGCTTCATTGATCAACATCACCAATACTCTTAGTAGAATGTCATTGCAAAGGGTTACGTCAATATTCGGCTCCTGACTGATAGCATTTTCTGAGTAATCATAAAAGCCCCTTCCTGATTTCCGACCAAACCAACATGCTTCAACCAATCTTTTTTGGGTAAATGATGGGGTGTATTTTGAATCATAATAAAACGATTTCCATACGGTTTCGGTTACGGTATAGTTTACATCATGACCAATCAGATCCATCAGTTCAAAAGGCCCCATTTTAAATCCACCGAAGGTTTTTAAAGCATAATCAATGGTTTCAATACCTGCTATACCCTCTTCATACAAACGAATTGCCTCACTATAAAAGGGTCTGGCAATTCGATTCACTATAAATCCAGGGGTATCTTTTGCCAAGACTGTTTTTTTGTTCCAGCTGTCGATAATGCTTTTAGCGCGTACTGTTGTTTCGCTGCTGGTTTGTAGTGCGGGGATAATCTCTACAAGTTCCATCAATGCGGCTGGATTAAAAAAATGAATCCCAATTACCCTTGTTGGATTTTTGCATGCCGATGCTATCGATGTAATCGACAGGGAAGAAGTATTGGATGCCAAAATACAAGTATCGTTCACAATCGTTTCAATACTAGAGAAAAGTGCTTGTTTGATGCTCACATTTTCAACGATGGCTTCTATTACCATGTTTGACTCAGCCAGTGCATCTTGCTGATGAGTCCATGTTATTTGTTGTAGCAAAGCATTACCTGCTTCTTCTGTCATCTTGCCTTTAGCTATCAATTTCTCAATGGTATTGGTCATCCGTTGAGACGCTTGAATTAAGGTCATTTCATTGGTATCTATTACCACTACTTTGTTGCCATAGGTGGCAGCAACTTGTGCAATACCAGCCCCCATGGTGCCACATCCGATGATTCCTATTGTCATAATAAGTATTAAAATATATTTGACAAATGTAAAAAAGAAAGCGGTATTGCGATGACTAATTTAGCAAATCATTTGTGGGTGAAGTCAAATACATTTGAAGTAAGGATATTATTTTTTATCACTTTCGCCTTCATTACCCATTTGTATCAAAATACCTTCTTCTACAGATTTACCATAGAGTTCAGGATGTAGATAACTGCCTTTGTAACGAGCTTCTTTCTCCAGTTCAGGTACTACACGATGTGCGTCAGCCCATTTGTCTTTTCTTACGCCAGTTACCTGCCAACTTACTTCTACATTGGGTTTAGAGGTTTTGATTTCAAAGGTATTGTTGTTTATTTTTTTACTTACTTTAGCCATTACAAAATCGGCACTGTTATCAAGAACGGTTAATTGGTATTTGAAATCTTTGTTTTCGGCTTCAAAATAAGAAGGTAATGATACTACAGCCACCCCATTTGCATCAGAAACTATATTGCCATTGTACACATTCATCATATCAGGGCTTTCTACAAAACTATGGATCAGGTATTTATTTTCAGGATCTTGCGGGTGATCAATTTTAAAGGTACCGCCACCTTTTGACAAATTGCCTGTAATGGTAACATCACCAGTCATTAATGCAGCATTGTTTACAGAACCACCCGTTGCTTGTGCATTGATAGCCGTTTTGGTTCCTGACACGGTACCTCTGTTTCTTGCTTTTACCAATAGACCCGTATTTGATCCGTTATTGCTTGCAGTAGCTTCTATGGCATGGGTCAATGCCGAAGAGCCATTGTTAAAGGCATTGGCAATAAGGCCTACTTTACAACCATCTGTTTGTATACCGGTTCCTTTGGTTTGGGTAGTATCAGGTGTGATATTCACAATAACTCCTGTTAGATTATCAGTGGGATCACTTGCAGATGTTTCTACTCGCATAATTCCATTGAGTATTGGATCCCCAAATAATGATTGGCCTTTAATTGTAACTACTGGTTCGGCATTGTATAAATTATAAAAGGTATTGATTCCACCACTAAAAAGGTTTTGAGTTACCCTAAAAGAATCAACAAATAAATCGCCAAAATGACCAATTTGAGCATCAAGTCGCGTTGTAATAAGTGAATCAGAATAAAAATTCCCTGTTAGCAACATCGTACCTTCGCTACTGCTATTACCAGCATCAGAAATGTATAGATATGGAAAACCAGCAGAATCTTTAAAAATAAATTCTGAATTTCCCAAAAGACCATTATTGCCATAACTTAAGCCTTGCTGACCAGTTGAACTTCCTTTTAAAAGTTTGATATAGCCAAAGTCATCATTGCAAGCAGAAACATCGATACATACTTTATTAGAATCAAGTGCCATTTTTATGGTCCCATTACTATCCACCATCATTCTATTATTTACACTAAACGGTGTGTTAGGCAACATGGCTCCTGCTCCTAATTTGAGTGAACCATTGCTATCTACCATCAATTTATTTTTGATACTAAATAATTGTGCAGGCGCATTGGTACCTATACCCACTTTTGATCCATTGTTGTATAAATTGTTGCTATTGTTAACCCAAATGGTATCATTCCAATAGGGCGTATTTCCTTTGGCTGTACCTGGAAATATACCGGGTGAACCACCAGGCACTTGCCAGCTGGCATTTCCTAAGGCATCTGAAGTCAGTACATAACCTGCTTGAGGCAAACCTCCCCTTATACGTAGTGTACCATTCACATCAAGCTTGGTGGTAGGCGTAGTAACACCAACACCCACATTGCCGTTGCCTAAAACTGTAAGACGTGCAGTGTCAAAAGTGCCCAAATTGAGGGTGCTATTTTCACGATTAATAATATTAGCTGTATTCCCAACAGTTCTGATTTCAGTACCATCTAAGGCGGTATGACCTGTGGTGGAATTGGTAAATTTAATAGTATCGTTGGCAGTAGCTGTATTGAAATGCACCTTTGCGGCAGGTAAAGCATTTCCGCCTAATCCTAAATAACCACTAGATTGGTTGGCATTAAATTTCATATTGGTGGTGCCACCTGTAATTATTGCTATACCGACATTTCCATTGTTTGACAACATAAAAGGACCTACATTATTGCCAAAGGCTAACATATTGGCAAAGGGATATTAAGTAGTAATACCAGATACACCACCTACAAATGCACTTCCATATTTTGTAAACGTTGCATAGTTTGATGCATTATCGTTATACAACATAAACTTGCCAAACCCAGTAGCATTAGTATTTTGCATACGTATATGTTCGATATTACCCGTGCTTGTCAACAAATGAAGTTTAGCAGCTGGCGAAGCTGTACCGATACCAATATTGGTACCATTATCAAATATTTGAGAATTGAAAATAGTATTGGCGGCGGTAAATTTTGTAAGAAAATTGACTGTACCAGTTCCTGCAGCAGAAGTGGAAACGGTGCCTGCACGGGTTTTGTCATTTTCCTTTTCACTTGTACTACCTGATTTATCGGCATAGATGGCATAGGGTACAGAAAGCAATTGGTTAGTGCCAGCATCTATATATTGATTGCCCCCTGTTGGGTCAATAGCCACTTTGATATACTTATTACCTGTTTCCCATTTAACGGTTTTCATGGCGCCAGATAATGGGGTGCCATTGCCAATTTGTAAAGAATATAAACCAAACTCGTTGGTACGTACTTGCTGAGTTTCTTCATATTCGGGCACTATCGCATCGGACGTGGGCAATACCGCAAGTTTAAGCGATAAGGATTGATTGCTCAATGGATTTCCAGCTGCATCCCGGGCAATGCCTTGGTAATTAAACAATTGGGGCACTTGTGCCTTCGTCCCAAAAGAGATCAATAAGAAAGTAAGCAATACAGTAAACGATAAAGAGAATTTCATATTTTGTTAAATTTTCTCAAAATTAAAAATTGCTCTCTTTAAATCTCATTTTTTTAGAAAGTGGTCACTTTTAAACAGAATATGGTATAAAATGAAGAGAAACTGGTCAAAATCGCCTTTTAATCTCCTCACGATTTTTTACCCGACTTTAGCATTTCAGCAAACGATTGTTTGAGATACATGGCTTCTATGATTTGGGCAATACGCTTTGCTTGGGTGACAGTGGTTTTAGCAGATTCTACCCATTTGCTGTAATAATTTTGGTGTGAGCGGGGAAATGAAAGAAAGTATTGATAGGCTTCGGGTTCATCCTGCAGGCATTCCATCATTGCTTCATTCAACTGATAGATTGAAGTGTCGATAGCTAGTTTTACAACTAGATTATCATTTTTTTTCTTGCCGATTTTTTTACGAAGCGTTGCATTTAATGGCATGATAAAATCGCCTTCACCCATGGGAATGATGGCGATACCAGCAATAGGTATTTGATCGAGTGTTCCCTTCACCCGATAAGATTTTTTTACACCCGGGTTAAGTTGACTGGCTAACTCATTTGGGATTAAAAAATAGGTCCAGCCTGTTTTTTCGCCTTGTTGCCCAAACTGTTCAATGGTAACTTTAAACTGAATCATTGTTTTAAAACATGACTACAAATTTAAAATAATTTCATCAGCAAACTCGCTTGTTTTGAGTAATGTAGCCTCTTTCATCAATTTGTGAAAATCAATGGTCACTTTTTTATTTTTAATGGCTTTGCCAACTGCATGAGTGATTGCTTCAGCTGCTTCATGCCATCCCATATATTCAAACATCATTACGCCGCTCAATATAACTGAAGAAGGGTTCATGGTATTGGTGTTTGCAAATCGAGGTGCAGTGCCGTGGGTGGCCTCAAACACTGCATGTCCAGTAAGGTAATTAATATTGGCTCCTGGTGCGATGCCGATACCTCCTACCTGGGCTGCTAATGCATCGCTGATATAATCGCCATTGAGGTTTAGGGTTGCAATCACACTATAATCTTGCGGGGCTAATAAGGCTTGCTGTAGGAAGTTGTCCGCAATAGCATCTTTGATAATCACTCGTCCACCGATACTTGCTACTTTCATTTCTTCATTGGCTACTGCTTCGCCATATTCTTTTTTTGTTTGTTCCCATTGGGTCCAGGTGTATACATATTCTCCAAATTCTCTTTCTGCCAGTTCATAACCCCAGTTTTTGAAAGCACCTTCCGTGAATTTCATTATATTGCCTTTGTGTACAATGGTTACACTTGGCATTTTATGATCGATTGCATATTTGATAGAAGCCCTTATGAGACGTTCACTACCATCTTTACTGACAGGTTTGATACCTAAAGAAGTGGTTTCAGGGAAACGGATGTTTTTAACCCCCATTTCATTTTGTAAAAAATCGAGGAGTTTTTTTGCTTCGGGGGTTCCGGTCATATATTCGATACCTGCGTATATATCTTCTGTATTTTCTCTAAAAATCACCATATTAACTTTTTCGGGATGCCACATTGGTGATGGAGTTCCTTCGAAATAATGCACAGGACGTAAACAAACATATAAATCAAGTTCTTGTCGAAGGGCTACATTTAAACTACGAATACCGCCACCTACAGGGGTTGTAAGGGGGCCTTTGATTGAAAGTAAATAATCTTTAAAAGCTTGCATAGTAGCTTCTGGCATCCATGATCCTGTTTGATTAAAGGCTTTTTCACCTGCCAGCACTTCAAGCCAATGAATTTTTCTTTTACCATGATAAGCTTTTTGCACTGCTGCATCAAAAACACGTACGCTTGCTTTCCAGATATCGGGGCCAATACCATCTCCTTCGATAAAAGGAATTATAGGTTGGTCAGGAACTTGAAGAATGCCTTGGTTCATCGTAATTTTTGCTGCTGTCATAGTATATATTTTAAATGGGTTGTTTTAAAAATTCGCGCAAAAGTAAAGGAAAACAGTATTAGAAAAAAATGTGATTCAGTTGATTTTTTTTCAAGATTTAATCCTTCTTTAAAATTCAATATTTTACTTTAGTATAAACCCCTATTTTGTAGTGAGAACCAAAAGAGCCAAAACAGTTGCAAATCAGATTTTATCTATTGCTTAAGGGAATCACATGGAATTGCAACAATAAAATCCGAGGTAAAAGAGTAATATTGCATTTAAATGAGTCATCAAGCTATTCCAATCAATAAATATATCAGCAGCACGGGTTATTGTTCACGTCGTGAAGCAGATGCTATGATAGCTCAATGTAGGGTGATGATTAATGATAGTATTGCATTGCCTACATCAAAAGTGACAGAAAATGATAAAGTATATGTAGATGATGAATTATTGAAAAAGAAAAAATCGCTTTCTACTTATATAATTCTCAATAAACCAGTAGGCATTACCACCACAACGGATACACAAGATAAAAGCAATGTGATTTCGTATATCAATTATCCTAAACGAATATTTCCGGTGGGCCGACTCGATAAGGACTCAGAAGGTTTATTATTACTCACTGATGATGGTGATATTGTGAATAAAATATTGCGTGCTGGTAATAAACATGATAAAGAATATATTGTAACGGTCAATAAGGCGATTACACCTGAATTTATTACTAAAATGGCCAATGGAGTCCCTATTTTGGGAACCCAAACCCTGAAGTGTAAAGTGTATGCATTGAGTGGTAAAAAGTTCAGTATTGTTCTCACACAAGGGCTCAACCGCCAAATCAGACGAATGTGTGAATATTTAGGTTATGATGTCACCTCCTTGACTCGGGTGAGGATAATGAATATTAAATTAGATAAATTACCAACAGGCAAGTGGCGATTATTAAATGCCACGGAGATAGGTGAACTAAACCGATTGCTTCAACATTCATCAAATACAAAATCTATTTAAGACTTGTTTAGCAGTGCAAGAAGCATGGATTTTCCAAGAGTTTTAAAAAAAATTGCCAATATTATTCAAACACGATATGACTTATAACAGTGCCTGTAGATGGCATGTCTTGCCCCATCATATTGGTTTTGGAATTGGTATTGGTGGTTTCGGTATAAGATTTAACCACACCGCTTGTCATATCAACTGTAATCATTCCGTTTGACAAATTATCGGATTCGATTTTCATCTCACCGCCTTGTCCACCAGAACGAGTAATGGTTCCTTTGGTTTTTTTCTTGAAGGAAACGATTGCAATGGGTCCATCTATTTTTTCAACAAAATAAATGGTTTGGGTTCTCATACCATCTTTGGTCGCATCTTTTTTCCAACCATTACCTTCTTTTGCTTCAGCAGGAATAAGTAAAAATGCATTTTCAACATTGGTACCTGCCTGGTTCATCATTCGCATCATACCTCCTCTGCCCCCTTTACCACGTCCTTTTTTTGGATCATCTCCTTCTTCCTCTTCTATTTTTTTTCCTTCAAAATCAAGTTGAATCGTATCTAATTTATTGATTGCATTTTTTAATTGCTCAGCCATCATCCCTTCCTGTTTGCCAGGATTCTCACTGTCGTACTGCATTTTTTGACCAAACCCTTCAAAGTCAACATTGATTTTTTTGAGGGATGTGGTGGCTAAATATCCGTTTTCTTTTACTTCTAGTACCACCATTTCAGTTTCAGCATTCGATAAGGTTTTCATATCCATCGACTCCTCGCCTCTTTTTTGTTTTATATCAGAGGTATCAATTGATTTTATTTTTATTTTCTGTCCTTTTACAAGCATAAGTTTACTCGCACGTTCTTGCGCCTGCATACTTTGAAATGAAAGGATTAAAATGGAAGCGATTATTATTTTTTTCATAAGAAAAAGATTTTTTAAAAAAAATGAGTTTAAAGGGTTTTCATAAAGTCTTTAATCTGTTGATGGGTAGCATTGCTTACGGGAACCACTGGTAAACGCATGATGTTTTGCATCAACCCTAACTCACTCAATACACATTTAGCCCCAGCTGGATTACCTTCCACAAAGAGCAAATCGATACCAGGCAATAATTTGTATAAAAGTTGTTGGGCTTTTTGAAAATCATAGGCTAAGGAAGCGTTGATCATCTCGCAAAATAAGGAAGTGAAGCAATTGGCAGCAACCGAAATAACACCTTCAAATCCACAGGCAATTTGCGCCATGGCGATATTGTCATCACCACTCAACAATATAAAGTCAGCTGGTTTATTTTTAGCCAATTCCATACATTGCACCATATTGCCACTGGCTTCTTTGATGCCAATGATATTATTGCAT
>OEIV010000561.1_pt1 | contig 19680 bp, 12 predicted proteins | sample 1539231 | NCBI WGS metagenome assembly OEIV01 (sample SAMN03794762, study PRJEB22550) | activated sludge metagenome | feature: wastewater treatment plant; material: activated sludge; isolation source: Wastewater treatment plant of a petroleum refinery complex | place: Argentina: Buenos Aires ...
CGCGCACGGCGTCCTTCACGTTCTCCCAACCGTAGCGCACCGCATCCTTGAACTCTTCCCACGGCCCGCTGTTGCGGCTCTCCCAGTCACGGCGCACGTCGGCCTCGATGCTGGTCCAGTCGCGCCCGTGGAAGCGCTGCTCATGGCTCAGCCCCGCGCCATAGGTGTAGGCCGGCTGGTAGCGATCGAACGTATAGCCTCGGTTGCCATAGGTCTGGTCGAAGTGGCTGCGGAAACGGGTGTCGTAGTTGTTGCCGTTGCCCATCTTCTCGACCTCGACCCGCGTCCGGCGAACGGTATCTTCGACAGTCTCCACGTGCGTATCGACCTTCTTGCCGACGACGACTTCTTCGACCACGCGAGCCTGCTTGTCGGTCACAACCTGCTCGGCCCGCTCGCGGACTTCATAGGTGCGCTCCTGGAAGGCGTCGATGGTCGAAGCATCGACGGCGCGGTCAACGGGCCGCCGCTCAACGTAGACGTTCTCTTCGCGCAACTCAACGCTCTCCTGCACCGGCTTCTCCTCCAGGTAGCTATGGACGCGCACGCCACCCTTCTCTACCTCGCGCTTGCCGACGTGCAGCTCCTCTTCGACGATGGGAATCGCCGCCTCGCGCTCTACGTTGCGCGCGGCCGACGGCATCTTGGCCGTGCTTGACGTGGCACGAGTCGTGGTCGTGTCCATCGTCGTGTCGGCGTTAAAGCCCGTCCAGCCTTCTGAACGCCACATGCTGGAGCGCTCGCGCACGTCCACCGGGCCAAAGCGGTTCATGATGGCCAACGCTTGGTTGACTCTGTTCTCTTCCGACTTCACCGCCACCAGCGTGCCGCCGCGGCGGACGCCCTCGGCATAGAACTCAGCCTCTGCCTCCGGCACGCCCCAATTGACCAACGCGCCGGTCAACCCGCCCACGGCGGCGCCGATGCCCGCGCCGGTCAGCCCGGCCACAATCGGCCCGGCGGCAACCACAGGGCCGATGCCCGGAATGGCCAGCGCGCCCAGCCCAAGCAGCAGCCCGCCCAGACCGCCCAACGCGCCGCCGACCAGCGCCCCACCAGCCGCGCCTTCGGCCACCGCTTCGCCATTGCCGCCGGTCGCACCGGTGGTGGTCGTGCCGGTTGTCTGATTGTTGGCAACCAGACTGATGTCGCCGCGCTCAAAACCGGCGGCGGCCAACTCTTCAACAACCCGACGGGCTGTCGCAATATCATCGTATAGACCAACGATCGTTTTCATCTTACTTTCTCCTTTACTGGATCTCGTTCTCGCCCGGAGCGTGGCCATCGGGTAATGCCACCCGCTCGACTTGGGCCTCCTCCGTTCGGAGCGTGACGGTCTGTGGTTGGCGCACCTCGACGCGTGTCTTGGTCAGGCGTACTTCTTCCACCAACATCAGCTGCTTGCGCACGAGCAATACTTCCTTCATCACCGGAATAACTGTCGTATCGCCCTCGACGCGCGGCCGAACCGGCTTGTCGATCGGCTGGTTAATCGCCACCCGTTCGACAGTCACTCGATCCTCAGTCGTCGGCTCATCGACGACCACCTCGCGCTCGCCCACGGTCATATGGACGCGCACCGCGCCCCGGTCGAGCGTCCGCTTGCTCAGCGCCAACGACTCGGCCACCACGGGGATGACCAGCGCTTCCCGGTCTTCCACCGTCTCCTGCCGCGCCAGCGTCTTGAAGCTGGTCGGTAATGAGAAGTAGCTCTGACCAAGCGCAGTCAGCAAATTGGTCGGCACAAGCAGCGTCTGCCCGTCGTGCTCAACCTGAACCATTGTCTCCTGTGGATTAAAAGCGGCGATGACGCCGCGCTCTCCATCCTGGTCGATGACGACCGCCTGCGCGCTAGTCACTACTTGCTCCTCGGCGAGTTGGACCGCACCAGCGCTACCCTATGCAGCGCTTCGTCGATCCGGGTTAAATTCATGCCTATAGCTTACTCGCCCGGCTGCCCGGTCGCGCCTGCGACGGATATAGAAACGGGGTACAGTTGACGCACAATTTGACCCTGAGAGAGATACTTCGGTGACACATACCTGAGATACAAAGCCCGCCTATGCCCAAACGCGGCCTTTCTCTGCCCCAACATAGACCCCGCGGCTAGCCTTGGCATTGGCGGCTCATTTGGCTATCCTCACATCTGACGCGCCCGGTCGAACCCGCGACAACGCGACGGCCGCCGCCAACCCACCGCAACCACCAACCATGACCAACCATCTACGCCCCCTGTACCTGCTCGATCCCGACGTTACCTTCCTCAATCACGGCTCCTTCGGCGCGACGCCGCAGCCGGTCCTCGACGCCTACCAGGCATGGCAGCGCCGCCTGGAGTGGCAACCGGTGCGCTTTCTGGGCACAGAGTTGGCCGGCCATCTGGCCGAGGCGCGGGCAGCACTGGGCAGCTATCTTCACGCCGACGCTGACGATCTCGTTTACATTCCCAACGCCACTTTCGGCGTCAACGTCGTCGCCCGCTCGCTGCGGCTGGGGGCGGGCGACGAGGTGCTGACCACCGACCACGAGTACGGCGCGTGCGACCGCGTCTGGCGCTATCTGAGCCGGGAGCGGGGCTTCGCCTACTGCCGGCAACCGGTGGCCTTGCCATTGACCACGGACGAGGCGCTCGTTGACCAGTTTTGGCAAGGCGTGACGCCGCGCACCCGTGTCATCTTCCTGAGCCACATCACCTCGCCCACTGCCGTCCGCCTGCCCGTCGCTGCCCTCTGCGCGCGCGCCCGCGCCGCCGGCATCCTGACCCTCATCGACGGCGCACACGCCCCCGGCCAGATCGACCTCGACCTGACGGCGATTGACGCCGACTTCTACACCGGCAACTGCCACAAGTGGCTCAGCAGCCCCAAGGGCGCGGCCTTTCTCTACGCCCGCCGCGAGGCGCAACCGCTCATCGAGCCGCTGGTCGTCGGCTGGGGGTATGAGGCCGAACCGGGAACGTCGTTTGGCTCGCGCTTCCTCGACCTCTTGCAATGGCTGGGCACCATCGACTACGCCGCCTATCTGAGCGTCCCGGCGTCCATTCGCTTCCAGGTCGAGCACGACTGGCCGGCCGTCCGCGCCGCCTGCCACACCCTGGTGACCGAGGCGCTGGACGGCCTCGCCGCGCTGACCGGCCTGCCGTCTATCTACCCCGACGACAGCTATTATCACCAGATGGCCGCCGCCCCCCTGCCGCCCCAGACCGACATCATCACCCTGAAGCGGCGGCTCATTGACGACTATGGCATCGAAATTCCCTGCACCCGCTGGAACGACCAACCGTTCATCCGCGTCTCCATCCAGGCCTATAACACGCCCGACGACGTGGCCGCGCTGCTCGACGCACTGCGGGTGTTAATTCGCTAGTCGGAGTCCGCTGCGCCGCCCAGTTGGCGGAGTGCGCATCCTCAGATGCGCTGCCGCCCGCCACGCCCGTCCCGTCCGCATCTGAGGATGCGGACTCCGCACCCGCCACCCGCCACTCGCCACCCGCGCGGAGTGCGCATCCTCAGATGCCCTGCCACCCGCCATGCCCGTCCGCACCTGAGGATGCGGACTCCGCACTGACCACTAAACACTGCTTACTGAATGCTGAATACTGTACACTGACCACTAGCTTATCATTGGGCACATTGACCGCTTGACAGTCGCCCTCCCTTTCGGCTATAGTTCCCGCCAACAACTGCATACTGTCACTTTTATCCAGAGAGGTGGAGGGACCGGCCCGAAGAAACCTCGGCAACCCGGATTGGACGGCAGGGATCCGTCCAATCGGCAGGGTGCCAATTCCGGCAGACGATTCTGGAAGATGAGAGCGACAGGGATCGGCCCCACGCAATCCCACCACGCGCCCAACCCGGAATACCTGCCCTCAGTCGGACCCTCTGGCCTTATACGGACGCCAGGGTCTTTTTTGATCCTCAGGGAGAAGAGAAGAGGAACACAGAGATCACACGGAGTTACACAGAGTCAAGAATCTGTTCTTCCTCTGTGCCCCTCCGTGTAACTCCGTGTCCCTCTCCATGCACAGTTGTAACAACGTCAGACCAGAAGGAGAAAGAGTACGCATGACAACCAACGAACGGACTTTCGGGTTCAACACGCGACAGTTGCACGCCGGGCAAACACCCGACCCCACGACCGGCAGCCGGGCCGTGCCCATCTATCAGACCACCAGCTACCAGTTCCAGAACACCGAACACGCGGCCAACCTGTTCGCGCTGAAGGAGTTCGGCAACATCTACACGCGCATCATGAACCCGACGACCGACGTGCTGGAGCAACGGCTGGCCAGCCTGGAAGGCGGCGTCGGCGCGTTGGCGGCCAGCAGCGGCCACGCGGCGCAGACGATGGCTATCCTGACCATCTGCGAGGCGGGCGACCACATCGTCAGCAGCAGCCGGCTCTACGGCGGGACATATAACCAGTTCAACTACACCTTCCCGCGCCTGGGCATCGACGTGACGTTTGTCGATCCGTCCAACCCGGAAGGGTTCGCCGCGGCCGTCCGCCCCAACACCAAGCTCATCTACGGCGAGACGCTGGGCAACCCCGACATCAGCGTCTTCCCGTTCGAGGAGGTGTCGGCCATCGCCCGCGCCCACGGCCTGCCGCTGGTCATCGACAACACCTTCGCCACGCCCTACCTCTGCCGCCCGTTCGAGTGGGGGGCCAACATCGTCGTCCACAGCACGACCAAGTTCATCGGCGGCCACGGCACGTCCATCGGCGGCGTCATCATCGACGGCGGCAACTTCGACTGGCGCAGCGGCCGCTTCACCAACTTCACCACCCCCGACCCGTCGTACCACGGCCTGGTCTACGCCGACCTCGGCGCGCCGGCGTTCATCCTGAAGGCCCGCGTCCAGGTTCTGCGCGACCTCGGCGCGTGCCAGGCGCCGATCAATAGCTGGCTGACCATCCAGGGCATCGAGACGCTCAGTCTGCGCATGGAGCGCCACGTCGCCAACGCCCAGCGCGTGGCCGACTTTCTGGAGAACCACCCGCGCGTCACCTGGGTCTGCTACCCCGGTCTGCCCAGCCACGCCGACCACGAGCGGGCCAAGAAGATTCTGCCCCAGGGCGCGGGGGCCATTCTCGGCTTCGGCATCCAGGGCGGGCGCGAGGCGGGACAGGCGTTCATCGACAAGCTGCAACTGTTCAGCCATCTGGCCAACGTCGGTGACGCCCGCAGCCTGGCCATCCACCCGGCCAGCACCACCCACAGCCAACTGACCGGCGAGGAAATGCTGACCGCCGGGGTCACCCCCGACTTCGTCCGTCTCAGTGTCGGGTTGGAAGACATCGACGATATACTCTGGGATTTGGAGCAAGCGCTGGGATAATTAGGAATTACGAATTAGGAATTAGGAATTGGGAACGAAGAGCTGGCTCTTCAATTCCTAATTCCTAATTCCTAATTCCTAATTGACATGCTCGTTACGCCACAATCATTTACTTTTGCCGAGGACGAGCCGTTCCCACTGGAGAGCGGCGCAACGCTGGGGCCGGTCACGCTGGCCTACGAGACTTACGGCCGCCTGAACGCCGACCGCAGCAACGCCATCCTCATCCTCCACGCCCTGAGCGGCAGCGCCCACGCCGCCGGCCGCCACGCGGCCGACGACCCCCACCCCGGCTGGTGGGACGACTGTATCGGCCCCGGCAAGGCGTTCGACACCGAGCGCTACTTCGTCATCTGTAGCAACGTGCTGGGCAGTTGCTACGGCAGCAGCGGCCCGGCCAGCCTCGACCCGACCACCGGCGCCCCCTACGGGCTGCGCTTCCCCGTCGTCACTGTCGGCGACATGGTGCGGGCGCAGGCGCGGCTGCTGGATCATCTGGGCATCGACCGGCTGCTGTGCGCCGCGGGCGGCTCGATGGGCGGGATGCAGGTGTTGGAGTGGGCCGCCCACCAGCCGCACCGGCTGCGCGCGGCCATCCCCCTGGCGACGACGGCCCGCCACAGCCCGATGCTCATTGCCTTCAGCGAGGTCGGCCGTCAGGCGATCTACGCCGACCCGGCCTGGAACAACGGCGAGTACTACGACAACGGCAAGCGGCCCGACGCCGGGCTGGCCGTGGCCCGCATGGTCGGCCACATCACCTACCTGAGCGACGCCTCCATGCAGCAGAAGTTCGGCCGCCGCCTGCAAACGCGCGAGCAGTACGGCTATGAGTTCCAGACCGAGTTCGCGGTCGAGAGCTACCTGAAGTACAACGGCAACAACTTCACCCGCCGCTTCGACGCCAATAGCTACCTCTACGTTACCAAAGCGATGGATTACTTCGACCTGAGCCAGCCGACCGGCTCGCTGGCCGCGGCCTTCGCCGCCGCTGTGGCCGTTAAGTTCCTCGTCGTCAGCTTCACCAGCGATTGGCTCTACCCGTCGTACCACAGCAAGGAGCTGGTGCGCGCCCTCCACGCCGTGGGGGCCGACGTGACCTATCTCGACATCGAAAGCACCTGGGGCCACGACGCCTTTCTGCTGGAGGTAGATACCATGACCGGCCTACTGGCTGGCTTCCTCGACCGGCTGGCGCTGGATGAGGGGATCGCCGCGCCGTGACGCTTCGCCCTGACCTCCTCGCCGTCGCCGGCCTCGTGCCCGACGGCGCGACCGTGCTCGACCTGGGCTGCGGCGACGGCGCGCTGCTCGACTATCTGCGGCGCGAGAAGGGGGCGCGCGGCCGCGGCATCGAACTGAGCGAGGCGGGCGTGCTGGCGTGTGTGCGGCGCGGCCTCAGCGTGCGCCAGGGCAACCTGCAAGAGGGATTAGCCGACTACCCCGACGGCAGCTTCGACTGCGTCATCCTGGCCCAGACGTTGCCCTATCTCGATGACCCGACGTGGGTGCTGGGCGAGATGCTGCGCGTCGGCCGCCGGGCCATCGTCAGCTTCCCCAACTGGGGCTACTGGCGCTGCCGGCTGGAACTGCTGGCCCGCGGTCGCATTCCCGCTGCGCCCGATCTGCCGCAGCCGTGGTACGACACGCCCCGCCGGCAAGCGCTGACCGCGGCCGACTTCGCCGCCTTTTGCCACGGCCTGGGCATGGCCGTCGGCGATGTCATCTATCTGGCCGACGCCCACACCGTTCGGGCGTGGCCCAACTTGAGGGCGAAAACGGCCGTCTTTGCCCTGCGTCGTTAAGAGATGGAACCACAGATTTCACAGATGACACAGATTGAAGAAATCTGTGTCATCTGTGAAATCTGTGGTTCCTTCCTCTTATCTCCGGAACAGCCGCCAGCGCATCCCCTTGCGATTCAGATAGGTAATCGTCTCGCCAAAGCGCGCTGGGTGCAGACCAAACAGCCGTTGCGCTGCGTCCAGGTCGGTCACCTCCGGCGCGGAGAAGCGATCCATGAAGAAGCGCCCCGCCGGCGGCCAGCGCCACCAACTGAGCAACAGCCACGCCAACCGCCGCGTCAGCTTGAGCGGCAGCGGCAACAGGATGCGCTGCCGCCCGGTGACGTTGAGAATAGCGCGCATGACCTCGCGATAGCTGAGCCGCTCCGCTCCGGCCACAGTGATGGTGCGATTGACGAGATCGGGGCGTTCGAGCGTCTTGATCAGGCAGTAGGCGTAATCCTCGACCCACAGCGGTTGCGTGGGCGTCTTGCCGCCGGCGGGCAGCCAGACTACCGGCCAACTCCAGATGGCCAGGCTGAGGATGATCTCGCTGAAGCGGTCGTCGCGGCCGAATAGCGACGTGGTGCGCACGATGGTATAGGGAATGGCGCTGCGACTGACCAGCCGCTCGACCTCCCCCTTGGCCCGCAACAGAGGGTGAATCGAGTTGGCATCGGCATTCAGGCGGCTGGGCACAATCAGCCGCCGCACCTCGGCCCGTTGCGCCGCCTCTATCAACCGCTGCGTGCCCTCCACGTCGACGAATTGCAGCAGCCGCTTGTTGCCGCGCGCCTCGGCCCCGGCCAGGTGGATGACCGTCGTCACCCCTTCCAGTTCATCGCGCAACGTCTGCACCTCGCTCAGCCGGCCGCTATAGGCGCGCCACGCCTGGCCGGCGTGGTCGAGCGAACGGGTGAGGGAGCGGCCGACAAAGCCGGAAGCGCCGGTGACGAGGATCATGGCTGTAATTGTACTGGGCTTGCGGCCCGCTGCTATAATGACGGCGATGAAATCACCACTGCCCGGCGTGATCGGGCGCGACCGCCCGCTACGCGTCTGTTACTTCGGCACCTATCGCGCCGGCTACACGCGCAATCAGATCATCCTCAAGGGGTTGCAGGCCCAGCCGGACGTGAGCGTCCACGTCTGTCACGTGCCTCTCTGGCACGGCATCGAGGATCGCGTGCAGCAGGCCAGTGGCGGCTGGCGCAACCCGCGCTTCTGGGGGCGCGTCGCCGGGGCCTATCGCCGCCTCATCCGCGCCCACGCCGCCGCGCCCGACTACGACGTGATGCTCATCGGCTATCCCGGCCAGTTCGACGCCTACCTCGGCCACCGCCTGGCCCGCGGGCGCGGCAAACCGATGGCGCTCGACATCCTCATGTCGCTGCACCTGGTGGCCGAAGAGCGCGGCCTCGTCGCCGCCCACCCGGCCACCGGCGCGCTGCTCTTCCGGCTGGAGCGCGGCGGCCTGCGCCGGCCCGACGTGCTCATCGCCGAAAACGCCGCTTACGGCGGCTACATCGCCGACAAGTACGACCTGCCGCGCGAGCGTTTCCGCTACGTGCCCCACGGCGCGGACGAGACCGTCTTCCACCCCCGCCCCTTGCGCCCGCCCGACGCCCCCTTCCGCGTCACCTACCACGGCGGCTATCTACCGTCGCACGGCATGGATGCCATCCTGGGCGCGGCGGCGCTGCTGCGCGACCGGGCCGACGTCTGCTTCCACTTCTACGGCAGCGGGCCGGAGAAGGCGCGCATCGTCCGCCGCGCGGCCGAACTGGGCCTGCCCAACGTCACCTTCCACGGCTTTGTCAGCCAGGACGAGCTGCTCGACGGGCTGGCGACGGCCCACGTCTGCCTGGGCGTCTTCGGCACCACGCGCCAAGCCAACTTCACGGTGCAAAATAAGGTCTGGGAGGGGCTGGCGATGGGCCGGCCGGTCATCAGCGCCGACTCGCCGACCATCCGCGCCGCGCTGGCCGACCGGCAGGAGATCTATCTGGTTGAGCGCAACAGCCCGGAGGCGCTGGCCGTGGGTCTGGGCGAACTGCGGGACGACCCGGCGCGACGCGAAGCCATGGCCGCCGCCGGCCACGCCCGCTACCTGGCCGAGCACAGCATCCCCGCCCTCGGCCGGCAGATGAAGGAGGCGTTGTTGGCGGGGATAGAACACGAATGACGTGTCATCCGTGTTCTATTTCTTCTCAGCCTTGTCTTTCTCCCGCCCCCGGAAGAGTAACCGGATCGGCGTACCCGTGAAGAGGAACTTCTCGCGGATGCGGTTCTCGATGTAGCGCTGATAGCCGAAGTGGATCATCTCCGGCCGGTTGACAAAGAAGACGAACGTCGGCGGCTCCACGGCCACCTGCGTGGCGTAGTAGAACTTCAGTTGTGTGCCCGCCTTGGTCGGCGGCGGGTGGTTAGCGATGAGGTCGCGCAACAGGTCGTTTAGCTCGCCCGTGCCCACGCGCTGCTCCCGCGACGACTGCACTTCCAGCACCGTCGGGAAGATCTTATTGAGGCGTTGACCCGTTTCGGCCGAGATAAACAGTAGCGGTGCATAACTCAGAAAGGCCAGCTCGCCGCGCACCTTCTTCTCGTAAGTGGGCATGGTGTAGGCGTCCTTCTCCACGATGTCCCACTTGTTAACCAGGACAATGACGCCGACGTTCTCCTCGGTCAGCATCCCGCCGATGTGGGCGTCCTGCGACGTGACGCCCTCCTCGCCGTCGATGAGCAGCAGAGCCACGTCGGCCCGCCGCAGCGTCTTCAGCGCCCGCAACACGCTGTACTTCTCCACCCCCGGATCGATTTTGCCCCGCCGCCGGATGCCGGCGGTGTCGATGAGCGTGAACTCCTGGCCGTGCCAGCGCACCTTCTCGTCGATGGCGTCGCGCGTCGTCCCGGCGATGGGGCTGACGATGACCCGCTCCTCGCCGACGAGCTTGTTCAGCAGCGTTGACTTGCCGACGTTCGGCCGCCCCAGGATGGCGATCCTGGTCGACTCGTCTTCGACCTCGTCGGCCGGGTCCGACGGCGGCAGGCCGTTTACAATAGCGTCCAGCAGATCGCCCGTGCCCGAGCCGTGCAGGGCGGAGACAGCGATGACCTCGCCCAGGCCCAGCTCGTAGAACTCGTAGGCCGTGTCCCACAGCTTGGCCGACTCCAGCTTGTTGGCAGCGACGATGACCGGCTTCTTGGCCTGGCGCAGGATGTCGGCCACCTCGCGGTCGGCGGCGGTGATACCCGACTGGCCGTCCACCACCTGGACGATGACGTCGGCGTCCTGCATGGCCACCGCCGCCTGCTGCCGGATGAGGGGCAAGAACTGCTCCGAATCCTCCGACAGCGGCGCAGTCGCCCGCCCCTCGGTGATCTCAATGCCGCCGGTGTCGATGACGGTGAAGATTACGCCGCCCCACTCGCCGTCGGCGTAGAGGCGGTCGCGCGTGGTTCCGGCCACGTCGGACACCACGGCCAGCCGGCGGCCGATGATGCGGTTGAACAACGTCGATTTGCCCACGTTGGGCCGGCCGACGAGAGCCACCAGCGGTTTACGACTCATTGCGTTTCTTGTCCCTGTATACAGATTGTCGGCAGCCCCACGCGAACGCCAACCGGTGTTAGATCGCAGACCACCGGCGGGGTGATCGCCAGGCGAACGGGGGTGGCGACCTGGGTGATGGCGCTGCCCGATGGTCGGGTTCCGACAGCCACGGGCGTCCCCGGCGCAACGGCCTCGGTCTCGGCGATGGTCACGCTGACCGCCGTCGGCTGCACGGAGCGCACCTCGATGCCCCGGTCGGGCACGATGACGTCCGGCTCGATGGAGTAAGTGCCTTCTTCCAGGCCGAACAGGTCGACGATGACGCGCACGTCGCTCTCGGCCAGCGCGTCGAGCACCGGCAACGGCCCGAAGACGACGACCCGCACCTGGGATGGCTCCATCGTCGCCTCGAAGCCGCTACGCAGCCCGCGGCGCTCGGGGATACGGATGAAGGTACTGGTGGTCAGGATCGGCTCGACCTCAATGCGCACGGTAACGATCTGCTCCGGATCGACAGAGATGCCCTCCGGCAGGTCGAGCACGGCCGTTTGCTCAAATGTCTGCGTCAGGCCGTTGATGTCGATGGCCTCTGTCGTCACGCTCGTCAGGCGGTTAACCAGCGCCGGCCGCCCCTCGACCAAGACACTCGGTGGGTCGGCGGTGACACTCAGCAGGCGATAGCCGGGGGCAGGCTCGCCCACCCACTCGACCGTCACCAGCTTATCGGCAAAGCCGGCGGCTTCTTCCACCGGCACAGTCACGGTCACTTCATCGCTGCTTAGGTCCAGCCCGGTGACGCTGGCAACGCGCCCGGCCAGATCGTAGAAGACCGGCTGCGACGACTCGACCAACGTCTCGGCCGTGCTGTTGAGAAAGACAGTCACCAGGGCGAAGTCGAGTTCGCTGACGCGGCTCTCCGCCCCGGCGACGCGGATGCTCGGCGGGTCCAGCAGCGGCTCTCCCTGGTTGTGGCCGCGGGCCACCGTGCCGCGCAAGTCCAGTTCTACCGGTACATCGCGCGTCACCTGTTGTTCCAGCAGCACCTCGATGGCCTCGGGGGTAATGAAGGAGATAGTCGCCCCCGGTCGGCCGCCACTGACGACGATATCGACCTCGACCGTCTCGCCCGAGGGTACGCGGCTCAGATCAACTGTGGCCGTGAACTCCGCCGGTGTCAGCGCCTCCAAAACGGAGTCCGGCCCCTCCAGGCGAATTTGCACCACCTGGCGCGCGTCGGCGTCGACCAGCACCGTGTCGGCCGGCAAGCCAACGTACTCCAGAGGCACCTCCAGGAAGCGCGTTCGCACCGGGTCCTCAGCCTGGGTGGCGTTGGTCCAAATGGCGACGGCCAGGACGAGCGCCAGAAAAAGGGAGGCGATGTTCGTCAGAACGTCACGCGCGCGGTTCACGCTTCCCCCTCCGCAACATAGGCTGCCGCGGCCCGGTCAGCAGGGCGTGGAGAATGGTATCGAGGCGGGCTATCTCCTGGCGGCGCAGAATACGGCCGTTGTGGGCGATAGACACCTGGCCCGTTTCCTCCGACACGACGACGGCCACGGCGTCGCTAACCTCGCTGATGCCCAGCGCGGCACGGTGGCGCAACCCCATCTGCCGATCGGACAGGCTGCTGGTGGACAGGGGCAGCACGCAGGCGGCGGCCGCCAACCTATCGCCGCGGACGATGATCGCCCCATCGTGCAACTCGGTGTGTTTGTTGAAGATGGTCAGGAACAGCTCAGGCGACGGCTCAGCGTTCAGTTGCACACCGGTATCGACGTACTCCTGGAGTCCCGTGTCCTGCTCAAAGACGACCAGCGCCCCATGCCGGCGTTGCGACAGGCGCAGGGCGGCGTCCTTGAGAGCCATGACCACCGGGTTGATGTCGTCGCGCCGGAAGAAGCGCAGATAGCGGCCGGCCAGGCCCAGTTGCTCCAACGCCCGGCGCAACTCCGGCTGGAAGATGACCGGAATAGCCAGCAGCAGCACCGGCAGCATGTTGTCGATCAGCCAGGTGAACCCCCGCAACTCGAAGACCTGGGCCAACAGGAAGATGATCGCCCCCAACACCAACAAGCCGCGCAACAGTTGCACGGCGCGCGTGCCACGGATCAGCATCAGCACGCCGAAGATGATCAGCGTGACCAGCAGGATGTCAACTACATCAACGATGCGGATGAGGGCGAGGCGATCCAGTAGTGAGTCGAAGAGTTCCAATGAGTGCGCTCAGGACAGAATAGTTGCCGGTGGTCAGTTGTCAGTGGTCAGTTGTCAGTAGGTCGGTAGCTGTTAGCCGACTTCTGAAGAAGACGAACGCTGTCAACTGCTAACTGACAACTAACAACTGCCACTAGTGGCCGCAAGTATACCACAGCCGGGAAGGCGTGAAAGCGACGATTGCCCGGCGGCTCAGCAGCGTTCGTCGCGCCGTGACGCTTCGTCGCACCACTACGCTTCTTTGCGCGGCGACGCTTCGTCGCGCCACGTAGCCTCGTCCCCCCGCCCCTGGCGGCGCAGGAGTTGGGCCAGCAGAGCGTGGGCCGCGGGCAGGTGGAGCCAGGTGCCCAGCCGTTGCCCGTCCTGGGCGGCGGCGATGACCCCGCGCAGCGTCGCCTCGGCCGCTTCGGCCTGGTCGCGGGCCAACAGCGCCTCGGCCAGGGCCAGGCGGCAGAGCAAGCGCAAGTAGCGGTTACCGGTCGTCTCGGCCAGCGCGCCGGCCTCTTCCAGATGCTCGACAGCCGTGTCGGGCCGCCCGCCGCGACAGACGACCAGACCCAACAGCCGCAGCGCCTCGGCCGCGCCGGCCAGATCGCCGGCGGCGCGCCACAGGCCCAAGGCCCGGCCCAGCACCGCCTCGGCCGCGGCCAGGTCGCCGCGCTGCAACTGCGTTTCGCCCAGCCAGGTCAGCGCCTCGGCCGCCTCGTCGGCCGCGCCGCGCTCCTCCAGCGACGCGGCCAGCGCGTCCAGCTCGGCCACGGCCGGCGCGGCGACGCTCTCGTCCTGGGCGGCGCGCAACGCCAGGGCGCGGGCCAGCTCGCGCGGCGCGACGAGCGTCCGGGCGCGCTCCACGGCCGCCGTCGCCGCCTCGCGCGCCTCGTCGGCCCGGCCCAATTGCGTCGCTGCCTCGGCCCGTAGCCGCAGCGCCCGCGCCCACTCCATGTCGCCGCCACTCAGCCGGGCTAGCCGCTCCGCCCGCGCCGCCGCAGCCAGGGCGCTGTCATGATCACCCAGCTCGCGCAACACGGTCGCCAGCGCGTTGGCGGCCCGCGCCTCCCCCTGCAAGTTGCCGTCCAGTTCGGCCAGCCGCTGCATGGCGTGGAAAGTGTAGAGCGCCTCCACCAGCCGCCCCTGCTGCTGCAACACCCGCCCCAGCCGCTCCTGCACGTTCAGGCGCAGATCGAGATATTGCGGCAGGTCTTTGACCAGTTCCAGCGCCTTGCGATAGTAGTCGACGGCCGCGCCCGGCTTATACTGCTCCGCCGCCCGGCGCGCGGCCAGCTCATACAGTCGCGCCGCCTCGGCCGGCAGTCCGGCGCGCTCGTGGTGCTGGGCAATGGGCGCGGCGTATTCGGCCAGTCGCTCACCGCTGTGGGCCTCCAGCCAGCGCGCCGCCTGCAAGTGGTAGCCCGGTCGGTCGCGCAGCAAGACGCTCTCATACGCCACTTCGCGCAGCACGGCGTGCTTGAACAGGTACGCCTGTGTGTCGCCAAAGACGGGTGAGGGGGCGCGATAGATCATGTCACGCCGCTCCAACGACTGGAGGGCGGCGGCCACCTGCTCGCGGTCGAACGGGTTGCGCGCCGCGCTGTTGATCTGTTGCACGGCGCTGTCCCAGAACTCGTCGCCGACCACGGCCGCCTGCTGCAACGTCAGCCGCTCCAGCTCCGGCAGGCGGTCGAGGCGGGCCTGCAAGACGCCGGTCAGCGTGGCCGGCACGCGCAACCGCGTCAGTTCGCGCGGCCGCAGTTGCCAGGCCGACTCGCCGGGCACAAGAATGCCGTCCTCGATCAGCACGCGCACCAGCTCTTCAACGTAGAACGGGTTGCCCGCCGCCGAACGGACGATGAGTTCCAGCAGCGCCGGGGGGATTTCGGGCAACTTGCGTAGGATTTGCAGCACCAGGGCGCGACAATCCTCCTCGCTCAGCGGGGCCAGCGCCAGCGTCGCCGGCGCGGCGCTTTCGACCGCCCAGTTCGGCCGGCGCTCGAACAGCAGCGGCCGGGCGAGGCAAATGAGCAGCACCGGCGCGGCGGCCGTCTGTGCCGACAGCCGCTCCAGCAGGGCCAGAGAGTCGTCATCGGCCCAATGGATGTCCTCCAGCAGAAACAGCGTCGCCGCCGAACGACGGGCCACCGCGGCAAAGTAACCCAGCAACACCTCGACCGCCCGCTCGCGGGCGGCGGCGCGTTCGGGGCCGCGAGTATCGTCGGCGGCGCTCACTTCCAGGCCCACCAGCCTGGCGATCAGCCGCGCCCGCTCAACCATGCCGCCGCGCCCTTCCCCCGGGCGCGCCGCCCGCCCGCGCCCTAGCGCCGCCGCCAGCTTGCGCGCCAGCTTGTCCTCGATCTGTTTGGCCCGGTCGCTCTCGTCAATGCTGAAGTGATCGACGACTAGATCGCGCAGTAGGCCATAGGGCACTTCCATGAGCCGCTGGTCGGTGCGCCCCTGGAACAGTGTCGCCTTGACCGGGAACGACTCCAGCCAGCGGCTGAATTCGCGCACCAGGCGCGATTTGCCCACGCCCGCCTCGCCGACAATGGTGATCAGCCGCCCGCGCCCCGTCTGCGCCACGTCGGCCAGCGCCGTCTGCAACGTTGCCATTTCGGCATCGCGGCCGATCATCGGCACCGTGACCCCCTCCAGCCCGTCGCTGCCAGGGAAGAAGACGCGCGGCCGCGCCCCGACGACGCGATAGGCCGTCACCGGCATGCGCCGCCCCTTGACCGTCACCTCGCCCAGCGGCTCGACGCGAAACAGGTGGCGCACCAGCCGATAGGTGTCCTGGGAGATGTAGACCCCGCCCTCGTCCGTGGCCTCCTTGAGCCGGCTGGCGACGTTGACCGTGTCGCCGATGGCCGTCTGCCCGTCGTCGGAGCCGACCTGACCAAGCGACACCGGCCCGGTGTTGATGCCGATGCGCATCAACAGTTCGGTTCCCTTGTCGGCCCGGCCCGACGCACCGACCAGCGCCGCCAGCGCCTCGCCGGCCAGTTCGCGCAGGGCAAAGGCACAGCGCACGGCGCGCTCCGGGTCGTTCTCGCGCGCCGTGGGCACGCCGAAGATACCCATGACCACGTCGCCCATGTGCTTGTCGACAATGCCGCCGTGGGCGAAGATCGTCTCGTCCAGTTGACGCCACAGCAGGTCGATCTGGCGCAGGCGTTCGGTGTTGTGGGTGGCCCCGGCCAGGCGGGTGTAGCCGTCGATGGCCGCGAACAGGACGGTGACCTGTTTGCGCTGCTCCGCCTTGGGCTGCGCGACAACGACCGCGGTCGGCTCGGCCGGCAGAGCCGCCAGCCGCTCTTCCAGCACGCGCAGCACCGTCTCGGCCGCGTCGCCGAAGCGCGCTCGCTGGGCGGTGAACTGGCTCAAGGCGTCGTGAAGCTGGTCGCGGGTCAGCATACGCGGCTTACGTCCCGGCCGCGGCGAGCGTCTGCCCGGCACGGCGCTGCCAGACGGCGGCCTGGGCCGGCTCCTCGGCCGCGGCAAAGTGGCGGGCGATCAGCCCCTCGGTCGGGAACCAGGCCTGGAAGCGGTCGTCGCTCTGCTGAGCGATGAGCCACTGGGCGACGCGCCGGTGCTGGGCGCGCCGCGCCGCCGGGGATATGCTTTCATAAGCCACCTCATGCCCTACCTCGCGCCGAAAGCGATACGCCTGGGTCGCGCCGAAGCTGTAGGTCGGGTCGCGCAGGATAAAGCGCTTGCCCTCCAGTTCCAACAAGGCCGCTTCGATCTCCGGCTCGGTCAGATCGTCCAGCAGCGGCGGGCGCGTCTCCAGCAGGGCCACGTCCCAGAACAACGGCCCGACGACGGCTGCCGCCTGCAACACCCGCTGCCCCGCGTCGCCCAGCGCCAACTGCCGCGTCTCGATCAGCCGGGCCAGCCCAGCCGGCAGGCGCATCCGCTCCGCCTGAGCCATGTCCACGCCGCGCCGCTCGCCGACGGCGATGACGCCGCGCTCCATCAGCAAGCGGGTGAACGCCTCGATGTAGAGCGGGTTGCCGGCCGACTCGGCCACGATGAGGTCGAGCAAGCGCATGGGCAGCGGCGTCAGTTGGCTCAGGATGTCGGTGGCCATCAGGCGGCTTTCGACGGGCGACAGCGGGCCGACCGCCAGCCGCGAGACGGGCGAGAAGGGGTCATCCTCCTGGCCGAGCCAGGGCAGCGCCGGCGTCTCGTTGCCGCCGGCGGCCACAGCCAGCACCAGCAGCGGCAGATGCCCCCCGGCTTGCGCCAACCGCTCGACCAGGGCCAGCGATTGCCGGTCGGCGCGGTGAACGTCTTCGAGGATGAGAATGGCCGGGCCGGCGGTGGTGATGGCCCCCAGCAGCCGCTCCACCAACTGCTGCATCTCGTCGAGCGGCAGCCGGGCGGCGACGCGCGCGTCGAGCAGTTGTTTCAGCAGTTCCAGCGTCGAGTCGAGCCGCCCGGTGGTGGAGAGCCGCCGGCCGCGTTCCGGGCGGTCGAGCGCGTCGAGGACGCGACGAATGCGGTCTTCGATGATGAAGTGGCTGTGTTGCGGGCGGATGCCGAAGCGCCGCAGCAGCAGGTCGCGCACCAGCGCGTAGGGTGCTTCGGCCTCGAACAGACGGCCGTCGGCGCGCAGCACGCCCGACACGCCGGTCAGCAGTCGCGCCCGCGCCTCGAACTCGTGCACCAGGCGGGACTTGCCCGCGCCGGCCGCGCCTTGCAGCGTGACGATCTGCGGCGCGCCGCTGTCGATGGCCGCCTGGAGGGCGTTTTCAAGCTGGTCGAGCGGCTCGTCGCGGCCGATGAGGCGCGTCACCTGCCCGGCCACCAGCGCCGGGGCAAAAGTAAGCTGGTCTGGCCGTTCGCCCGTCGCCACAAAGACGGCCTCGCCCGGCGGGCGGGCGGCAACCGCGGCCAACTCAGCGGGTGCGGCCTCGAACTGTAGTTGTGTCCCCGCCTGGCGCACCACAGCGGCCGAGGTCAGCACCCGCCCGGTCGGCGCGGCGTGCTCCAGCCGCCGGGCGACGGCGGTCGTCTCCCCGACGGCCGTCAGCCGGGCGCTGCCGGCGGCGCGGGCAAAGTAGACCGGGCCGCTGTGGACACCGACGCGCATGGCCGGGCCGGGCCAATCGTCGGCCCAGACCGCGCCCTGGCCGGCGGCGGCAGCCTGGCGCACGCGCTCGTTGAACAGCGCCAACTCCGCTTGCAGCGTCAGGGCGGCGCGCACGGCGCGCGCGGCGTCGCCGGTGCGTGGCTGGGGCAGACCAAAGAGGGCCAACAGGCTATCGCCGGCGTGCTGGTCGATCTGGCCGCCGTGGGCCACCATGACGGCATCGAGCACACGCCACATGGCGTTGAGCGCCTCGCGCACCTTCTCGGCGTCCATGCGCTCCGATAGCGCCGTGAAACCGGAGAGGTCGGCCACCAGGACGGCCAGTTGCCGCTGCTGGTGGTCGCCGGGATTCGACTGGAGTTCCGCCAGCTTGTCGCGGAGGGCCGAGAGCGCCGTCGCCACCGCTCGCTCCAGCGCCCGGTCGCCGGGTTCGCGCTGTGATTCGAGCGCGGCAATGGCCTCCACTAACGTCTGGCGGTTAACGTTTGCCTTGGCCACACCAACTATTATATAAATAGCCTCGCCCGCACGCGAACCGACCCGGTGCAGGGCTTTTTCGTCATCTAGCAAGACCTGACAGGTGGGCGGCCATGGTGTATCATGACCACTGGAGCGCCGCGGGCCACCCACCTGTCAGGTCTTCGTGTCTCCCAATTAACGACATGGCCATGAAGCTGCACAAACTCAGCCTCCAGGGGTATAAGACGTTCGCCTCGCGCACGGAGTTCGTCTTCGACGACGGCATCACGGCCATCGTTGGGCCAAACGGCAGCGGCAAGAGCAACATCGCCGACGCGCTGCGCTGGGTGCTGGGCGAGCAGAGCTATAGCACGCTGCGCGCCCGGCGCACGGCCGACATGATCTTCGCCGGCAGCCAGCAGCGGGCGCGCGCCGGCATGGCCCAGGCAACCATCACCCTCGACAACAGCGACGGCTGGCTGCCCATCGACTTCAGCGAGGTCGAGATCACCCGCCGCGCCTTCCGCTCCGGCGACAACGAGTACCTCATCAACGGCCGCCACGTGCGCCTGAAGGACGTGGCCGACCTGTTGGCCACCAGTGGGCTGGCCGAGCGCACCTACACCATCGTCGGCCAGGGGCTTGTCGATCAGGCCCTCTCTCTGCGCTCCGACGAGCGGCGGGCGCTGTTCGAGGAAGCGGCCGGCATCACCCACTACAAGGCGCGCCGGGCCGAGACGCTGCGGCGGCTGGAGGAGACCCAACGCAACCTCCAGCGCGTGCAGGACATCCTGGAGGAGTTGCGCCCGCGCCTGGCCTCGCTGCGGCGACAGGCGACGCGGACGCGCAACTTCGAGCAGATCTCGGCCGACCTGCGCGAACTGCTGCGCGTCTGGTACGGCTACAAATGGGAACAGGCCAAGGCCGAGTTGCGCGTCGCCCGCCACACCGCCGACACAGCCACAACCGCCTGGAGCAGCGCCCGCGACGCCTTGCTGGCCCAACAGACCCGCATGGACGAGACGCAGCGCCGGCTGGCCGAGACGCAACGCGCCGCCGCCGAGCGCCAGGCCGCGCGCGACGAGCTGCGCCAGCAGACCGAAGCCGCCCGCCGCCGCCAGGCCATCTACCGCGAGCGCCGCGCCGCGCTGGAGCGCCAGTTGGCCGAGGCCGAGGCGGAACGGCCGCTGCTGGAGCAGCAGGCCACCGCCGCCCGCGAGGCGATTGAGGCGGCCACGG
>OEIV010000562.1_pt1 | contig 19675 bp, 9 predicted proteins | sample 1539231 | NCBI WGS metagenome assembly OEIV01 (sample SAMN03794762, study PRJEB22550) | activated sludge metagenome | feature: wastewater treatment plant; material: activated sludge; isolation source: Wastewater treatment plant of a petroleum refinery complex | place: Argentina: Buenos Aires ...
ACTTCGTGGTCGTGTCGAACCGCGGGACCGGGTGGGTGACCAAGGTGGCGGCGGTTGGCCGGGCAGAGCAAGGGCTGATCAAGGTCGGGATATTTTCGTCCCTTGCGTCAGGATTTCTGTTCGATCTGTTGCGTGCCTTCGGCACGCGCCACCCGAACGTGCAGGTCGACCTTATTGACGGCAATCCGCCCGAGCACATCGCGGCTGTCCGGAAACTTTGTCTGGACGTCGCATTCATCACGGGAACCGCGGCATGGGATGGCTGTGAGGCGGAGCATTTATGGTGCGAGAAGGTTTTCGTGGTGCTGCCCGATAACCACCCTTTGACGGGCAAGCCGGAACTTGGATGGGGCGATTTGGTCTCCGAGCGGTTCATTGTGAGTGACGTTGCGCCGGGTCAGGAGATCCACGACTATTTGGTTGCTCACCTTGCGGGTCTCGGCCGCCACCTCGATATTCAGTCTCAGCAGGTCGGCCGCGACAATATCCTATCGCTGGTCGCTCTCGGTCGCGGCCTCACTCTGACGAGCGAAGCAACAACCGTGGCCCAGTTTCCAGGGATCACCTACCGGGAACTTGCGGATGAGGTGCTGCCGTTCAGCATGGTCTGGTCCGCGCAAAACGACAATCCGGCGTCTCGGCGGTTGTTGAGCCTGGCACGATCGCTGACAGGGCTGGCCCGGCGAAAATAGGGTTTGACGGCACTGTACGATCACGCCGTAGCATTGGCTGCAATCGACATCGACCGTGTCGGCATCGAAGATGTCGTGGCCCTGCCACCTCCAGGCTAACCGACTTCGATAGCGCTTTTGCCCCGCCGTGTTTGTGCACGGTGACACGGTGCGCATCCGGCCTTCCTCGGGCTTGACAGTTTGAGGTTTGTTAGAATAGAAAGTATACGGACATCGCAAGGTGTCCCATATACTTTTTATCCTTTCAAGTGCGGCGGGACGAGCAATGCTGAAATGGGGTGTCGAGAGGCGGTTGGAGTTCATCGAATTCCGCCTGTTCTGGGAGGGGGGTGTCAATCGCTCTGACCTGATCGATACGTTTGGCGTCTCCGTTCCGCAGGCGTCAAAGGACTTGACCCATTATCAGGAGTGTGCGCCGCAGAATGCGGTCTATGACAAAAGCGCTCGCCGCTACGTAGCCGGCCCGGAATTTCAGCCGGTGTTTCTAGACCCTGACCCGGACGCCTATCTCATGCGGCTCCGATCGATGGCGGAAGGTTTCGCCGACGCGGGGGCGAACTGGCTCGCTGCCCCGCCTGACATGGATATCGCTCTGACTTTGCGCCGTAAGGTCGATACTGAAGTTCTGCGTTCAGTTCTGGCGGCAGTGCGGGAGGAAAGATCGCTGGATCTTCACTACCAATCCATGAACCGCGATCGGCCCGATCCGGCATGGCGGCGGATTACCCCGCATGCCTTCGGCTTTGATGGCCTGCGCTGGCATGTGCGGGCCTGGTGCCATGAGACGGAGCGCTTCAAGGATTTCCTGCTCTCGCGTGTCCTTGGATTCGGCGAGTTCGGCGAGCCAGGTGCTGCTGCGGCACAGGACCGGCTGTGGCAGGAAACCTTCGATATCACCCTTGTGCCGCATCCTGATCTGTCGGTCGGTCAGCAGGCGGTGGTCGCAAAGGATTACAACATGGCGGACGGGCGCGCTGTGCTGACAGTTCGCTACGCCATGCTGTTCTATGTGCTCAAGCGGCTAGGACTCCTTGATGGGGCTAGGCTGCGTGATCCCCGGACCCAGCATATCGTTGCCGCTGACGAAGACGAGGTTGCCGCCGCCCTTGAGCGTGCGCAGCATGAGTTCGATGAGGCTGACACAGCAAACGGGGCGGTACCTAAATGATGGTGGCCGCAGCGAAATATCGGATGTCCTTTGGCGTGGGCGGGCTGATGCTCAATGAGAGCATCGTGATTGCTCAAGCTTATCAACCCGGTGAGAACTGGGCATCTGCTCGTGAGCGTTTGCTGGCCCAGGGCGCGTCATCCTTACCCAAACTGGCCTCGCAAACCCGCGCGCTTCGTGAAGTGTACGACCGGATAGGCCATCTCTCCGATGCCGAACGTCATTACCTGTCGGTAGAGGCTGACCGCGCCGAGCAGCAGGCGATGATGTGGCTGGCGGTCTGCCGGACCTATCGTTTTGTCCACGAATTCGCAGTCGAGGTGATCAGCGAACGCTACCAATCATGGCGGCTCGACCTGGGCCATGAGGTTTTTGACCGCTTTCTCGCGGAGAAGGCTGAAAGCGATCCCGGCCTCGCCGCTCTTTCAGCTTCAACCTGCGCGAAATTGCGTCAGGTCTTGTTTCGGATACTACGTGAAGTTGGTTTGATAAGCGTCGAGGGTAGAATTCAGCCGATTTGGTTATCGGGGCGCATGAAGCGGCTGATTGAGGAGAGTAATCCGGCGGACTTGCAGGTCTTTCCCGGAAATGGGGGGTAATGGTGGGCACGAAAACTGATCGGCGCGCCCGCGCCGAGCACCTATTCAGGGTAGTTTCCAGCGATCGGTTCTTGCAAAAGCAAGGGCTGGGAAACGAGGTTCCCTTTTTTATCTGCGCTTTTGATGCCGAAGACGGACTGAGCCTGGGCGAGGATCGCGAGGATCTGATCGCCCGGCTGAGCCACGCCGGTGTGCGCGTACTTGATATCGATCTCTATGACCTTTCGATCAGGATCCTCGAAGACCGGGGTATCTTCGAGCAGATCCTTGAGGTTGAAGCCGAAACGGAAAAGGCGGAGCTCAAGGAACTGTTGCAGGGGGTTCTGGACCCGCAGGCGCACCTTATTCCAGAGATTGCGCGGCGCATCGAAGAAGTCCCGCACGACGTGATCTTCCTGTCAGGCGTAGGCGAGGTTTACCCCTACCTGCGGTCGCACAACGTACTCAACAACCTGCAAAGCACCGCGAAAGATCGCCCGACGGTCATGTTCTTTCCGGGAAAATACACGCACGCGCTGGCGACAGGAGCATCGCTGGAATTGTTCGGCGTACTCCATGACGACAAATACTACCGTGCGTTCAATATCATGAATTACGAGGTCTGACCGATGGCTGTTTTTCTGCGTGATATCTTTGCCAAGCCGGTCGACCGTTCGATCGATGGGGTGATCAAGGCTGACGACAAGGCCAGCCTCCTGACCGAGCTCGATGAATATGTCATCACCAATGAGATCGGCGCCCGGCTGGAGCAATTCCTCGACGCCTACAACAATTATGATACCGCGAACGGTGTGTGGATTTCTGGCTTCTTCGGGTCAGGTAAGTCTCACCTGCTGAAGATGCTCGCCCTTCTGCTGGAGAACGACGAGGTCGAAGGGCAGCGCGCCGTCGAAATCTTTGAGCGGAAGCTTGCGGGCAACCCGATGCTGGCGGGGGCTTTGCGCAAGGCAGTGTCGATTCCATCCCGGTCGGTCTTGTTCAATATCGACCAGAAGGCGGATGTGATCTCGAAGGCGGATGTCGATGCGCTTCTCGCCGTCTTCCAGAAGGTCTTTGACGAGATGTGCGGCTACTATGGCAAGCTCCCGCATATCGCGCAGTTCGAGCGTGATCTCGACAGTCGAGGCAAGCTCGATGCCTTCAAGGCGGCCTTTGCGCAGTCTTCCGGAAAGCCTTGGGAGCGCGGGCGCGAACAGGCTCTGATGGAAGGCAAGCAAATTGCCGCCGCCTTTGCCGAGGTCACGGGCGATGAGGTCAAGGATATTCTTGGCCAGTATCGTAAGGATACGAAGGTTTCGATCGAGGATTTCGCCAATATGGTGAAGTCGTGGATCGATGCGCAGGGGCCGAAGTTCCGGCTGAATTTCTTCGTCGATGAGGTAGGACAGTATATCGCCGACAACGTCAAACTGATGACGAACCTCCAGACCATTGCCGAAAGCCTGAACACGAAATGCAAGGGGCAGGCCTGGATTGTTGTCACCGCCCAGCAGGACATGGGTTCGGTCATCGGGGATCTGACGGCGCAGCAGGAGAATGACTTCTCGAAAATCCAGGCACGCTTCGCCAACCGGATGCCTCTGAATTCCCAGGATGTGGCCGAAGTCATCCAGCGCCGCCTTCTGGCTAAGACCGAGGCCGGTCAGATCACCCTTGGCAATCTTTACGATGCTGAGGAGAACAACCTGCGCACCCTGTTCGATTTCGGCGATAATTCCTTCAAGTTCAGGAATTTCTCCGGAAAAGACCAGTTCGTCGCGAGCTACCCGTTCCCGAACTACCAGTATGACCTGTTCCAGCGCGCGATCATGGGCCTCTCGCAGCATAACGCGTTTGAGGGTAAGCACAGCTCGGTCGGCGAACGCTCTATGCTGGGGGTGTTTCAGGAGGTGGCCAAAAAGCTGGCCGACACGCCGGTTGGGGGGCTGGCGACCTTTGACCTAATGTTTGAGGGGATTCGCACCGCCCTGAAGTCATCGATTCAGCAGTCAATCCAACTGGCTGAAAAGAACCTTGGCGATGATTTTGCCGTGCGGGTGCTGAAGGTGTTGTTCCTTGTCAAATACGTCAAGGAATTCAAACCGACTGCCCGCAACATATCGATCCTCCTGTTGTCCCGGTTCGAGGCGGACCAGACCGAGCAGCGCCGCAATATCGAGGAGGCTTTGTCGCTTCTGGAGCGTCAGACGCTGATCCAGCGCAACGGCGAGGTCTATGAATTCCTCACCAATGAGGAAAAGGACGTCGAGGCCGAGATCAAGGCAATCGCCGTCGATCCCGCCGAGATAGAACGGCAGCTAGATGAACTGGCGTTCGGCGCGATCCTCCGTCACGGCAAGATCAAGCATGCCGGCACGGGTGTCGATTACGCTTTCACCCGCAAGCTTGACGGCCACAGCCTGAACCGGGAACATGAGCTTTCCGTCAATATCATCTCGCCGTTCAGCGACGATTCCGACGCACCGGATGTGGTTCGTTCGAACAGCATGGCAAGCGATGAGATGATTGTCCTACTCGGGCGTGATGTGCGTTTTACGCGCGATCTCGTCCTCTGGCTCCAGACCGTAAAATTTGCGCGTCAGGTCACCAGCGGCGACGCCCAACCCGGTCGTGATCGTATCATTGCGGAGAAGCGTGACCAGAATACGCGGCGCGAAAAGGAACTGGTGCAGCGGCTGCGCGGCCTTATCGCGGATGCTCGGCTCTTCGTGCGCGGTGCCGAGCTGGAGATCGGTGGCGAAGATCCGCAGGATCGGCTGGTCAAAGGTTTCCAGGTCTTGGTGGACAAGGTCTATACCAGCCTGCCTGTCCTGCGCGGCGCCACTTACACCGAAGCAGATCTTGGACGAGCCGGACGCGTTGATGGCGGGCTTTTTGGCGGCGAAGGCAGCGGTCTGACCGAAGCCGAGCAGGACGTGCTGAATCATGCTCAGGCTCAGATGCGCCTTGGGACGCGGGTCTCGGTCAAAGCTTTGGTCGAGAAGTTCGGAGCAAAACCTTATGGCTGGCCCGCCATCGCGGTTCTCTGCCTGACCGCGAGCCTTGTCGCGCGCGGCAAGCTTGAGGCTCGGGCCGACAGTGCTTTGCTGGAAGGGGATGCGCTGGTGCAGGGGCTGCGCAACAGCCATGCCCTTGGCAACATTCTGCTTTCCCCGCAGATCGAGTTCACTGCTGCCCAGATCCGCAAATCGCGCGAACTGTTTCAGGCACTGTTCGATCTGCCCGCCTCTGGAAATGACGCGCGCAGCCTTGGGTCGGAGTGGCAGGCCCAGTTGCGCAAGCTGACTAGCGAACTGGAGGGTCTTGGCCGGCAGTCGACCGGCTACCCCTTTATTGCAGCTCTCGATCCTCTGCGGACTCTGCTCGACAGCATGCGTGATCAGTCGGCGACTTGGTTCATTACCGGCCCGGTTGGGCAGGAAGATCAGCTGCTGGATGCCAAGGAGGATATCCTCGACAAGATCCGTAGCTTCATGTCCGGACCGCAGAAGGGCATCTATGACGAGGTGCGCGCTTTCCTGACGGCGCAGGATCAGAACGTCACCTTTGCCGAGGATTCTGCCGCCGATGCGCTGCGTCAGGCGCTAGCCGATCCGCAGTGCTTCAAGGGCACCGCGATTCAGGAACTGAAGGCGGATTTCTACGCGGTGAAGGAGCGCATCGAACAAACGGTTCTGGCAGAGCGCAACGCCGTCATCGCCGCGATTGAAGAAGTGGCCGAGAAAACCACCCAGACCTCGGAATTCCGTGCGCTACCGCCAGAGCAGCAGACCCGTATCCGCGATGAGCTTGCCGCGCAGAAAGCCAGCGTGGCTTCGCAAACCCTAATCCCGGCCTTGCGCCATCGGGCGACAGAGGTGCGTTCCAACCTTCTGGCCGACACGCTGACGAGGATCGCCGAACTGACGCCTGCACCAGCGCCGACGCCCGCGCCGCAGCCCCAACCTGCAGGTGGCGTGGCCGAAGCCCCGGCCAAGCCATATGTGCCGCCGGCACCGGTAAAGCCCCAGTATGTCAACGCCCAGTCGATCACCGTCTCTATCGGGAAAGCCTATCTCGAAGATGAAGACGATGTGACCCGCTACCTCGACGAGATGAAAAAGACCCTGCTGGCCGAGATCGGCGCGGGCAAGAAAGTGATTGTCTGATGGATACCAACGCCCTGAAGAAATTTGCGCAAAGCGCGCGCAACCTGCTGATCGATCAGGTCACCGCCCGGCTGGACATGGTGCTGGCCGAGGGCGCACCGACCCGCCGCGAGCATCCCAAGGCAATTGCCAAGCTGGAAGCCGCAGCCAACAGCAACCGCGCCCATGTGATCGAACAGGCAGCCTATACATGGTTCAATCGCTTCACCGCGCTACGCTTCATGGATGTCACGGGCCTGACCAACCCGCGCATCGTATCGCCCGCCGATGGTGCCACCCGGCCTGAGATTCTGGCCGAGGCGATGGCGGGCAACCTGCCGGATCGCGCCCGGCCCGAGATCTCCGAATATCTGAACGGCACCCGCCCCGCCCATGACGGGCAGGCCGAAGCCTATCGGCTGCTGCTGATTCATGCCTGCAACGAATGGCACGGCGCGATGCCTTATATGTTCGAGCGCGCCGATATGCTCGACCGCGCCGAGGACTATACCGAACTGCTGATGCCCGACGATCTTCTGTCGCCGGGCAGCATCCTTGCCCGCCTGCGCGAGGTGATGACCGAAGATGCCTGCCAGGATGTCGAAATCATCGGTTGGCTTTACCAGTTCTATATCAGCGAAAAGAAGGATCAGGTCTTTGCGGGCCTGAAGAAGAACCAGAAGATCACGGCCGAGAACATCCCCGCCGCGACGCAGCTGTTCACCCCGCACTGGATCGTCCGCTATCTGGTGGAGAACTCGCTGGGGCGGCTGTGGCTGCTGAACCGCCCGCAATCGAAGCTGGCGGCGAAGATGGACTATCACATCGCGCCGGAAGAGCCGGAGCCGGATTTCCTGCGCATCACCCAGCCCGAGGAAATCCGCATTTGCGATCCGGCCTGCGGCTCGGGCCATATGCTGACCTATGCCTTTGACCTGCTCTATGAAATCTATTCCGAGGAAGGCCATGACGCGGCCGAGATCCCCGGCCTGATCCTGCAACATAATCTGACGGGCATCGAGATCGACGACCGCGCCGGGGCGCTGGCGGCATTCGCCCTATCCATGAAAGCGGCGGCAAAGCTGGGGCGGCGGCGGTTCCTACGGATGGAGGCGAAGCCCGACATCGTCGTGCTGCAGGATGTTCGCTTCACGCCTGCCGAGATGCAGGATGTGGCCGCTGTGGTGGGCAAGGATTTGTTCACCGATGAGCTGCGCGAGACGTTGGGGCAGTTCGAGCAGGCTAAGAACTTTGGCTCGCTGATCGTGCCGAAGTTACGTGATCCCGCCGAGACGTTGCGGGTGGTGGAGGCGCGGGATTTCGGCTCCGATCTGTTGCTGAAAGAGGTGCAGACACGTGTCGTGGGCGTGCTTTGCATGGCTGAGGCTCTATCACCGAAATATCATGTGGTGGTGGCCAATCCACCCTACATGGGTGGGAAAGGGATGAACGGAGGACTGGGCGAGTTCGCAAAGGCCAAATACCCCGATAGCAAAACAGACCTATTCGCGATGTTCATGGAGCGCGCGCTATGCTTGACAGCGCAGCGTGGAATAATGGCGATGATCAATATGCAGTCTTGGATGTTTTTATCCACATTTGAGAGCTTGCGACAAAAAATTCTGTCTGAAGCGTCAATTCAGTCAATGCTTCATCTAGGCGAAAGAGCATTTGATTCAATTGGAGGGGCTGTCGTCTCGACAACCGCATTTACAGTAAAAAAGCTTCGTGACCACGTGGCGGGGACCTTTTTTCGCTTGGTCGACGGACGAAGTGAAGCAGAAAAAATCAAACTATTTGAAGACAGCTACAAGCAGCAAAGCGCTAATTTGGTTTTTAGGGTGTCATCTGAGTATTTTGAAAAAATCGCAGGATTCCCAATTGCATATTGGGCGAGTAAGAAATGCATAGATGTCTTCTCCCAATTAGAAAAAGTAGGAGATCGAGCTGTAAAGGGCCTAGACACAAATGGGAATATAGATGAGTTTTTGCGCCTTTGGTTTGAAGTATCTAGTAAAAAAACAACTCCAGAATCTACAACGCGCAGGTGGTATCCGATCTCGAAAGGGGGCACATTCCGCCGATGGGGAGGCAACGCTGAATTCGTAATAGACTATTCGAATAATGGTGCGCGCCTAAGAGCAAATAAGGCCAATTTGCGCAGCGAGGACCGATATGGGCTGGATGGCGCCACCTGGAGCGTTGTATCTACCGACGGCTTCGCCGTGCGAAGACTCCCTAAAGCGGCGCTGTTCGATCAGGCGGGGTCAGCAATCCACTGCCGTGCACAAGACGCTATAAGTATCGATTCTGTAATAGGGTTCCTAAACACTAAATTTGTTACTGACATTGCACAACAATTGAGCCCAACAATCTCATTCACGACAGGGGATATTAGAAGGTATCCACTCTGGCAAAACGATGTTTGTGAGACTATCTCTCGGTCTTGCCAATCTCTTTCTTGGAGAGACTGGGACGCCTACGAAACATCCTGGGATTTCACCACGCTGCCGCTGCTCGCTCCCGAGCATCGGTCCGAGACGCTTACGGCTACCTATGCCAACCTCCGCACCCATTGGCAGGGCATGACGGATGAAATGCAGCGACTGGAGGAAGAGAACAACCGTATCTTCATCGATGCCTATGGGTTGCAAGACGAACTCACCCCCGAGGTGCCGATCGAGGAAATCACCCTGACCTGCAACCCGGCCTACCGCTATGGCGTCAAGGGCACGGCAGAGGATCGCGAGGCGCGGCTGCGCGAGGATACGATGGCCGAATTCCTCCACTATGCCGTCGGCTGCATGTTCGGCCGCTACAGCCTTGATGCGCCGGGCCTGATCCTCGCCAATCAGGGCGAAGGGATTGAGGAATATCTGGCGCGCGTGCCGGATCCGACGTTTGCCCCCGACCGTGATAACGTCATCCCGGTGCTGGATGCCGATTGGTTCGCCGATGACATCGTCGCCCGCGCCCGCGATTTCCTGCGCGTGACCTTCGGCGAGGCGCGGTTCCGCGAAAACCTCGCCTTCGTGGAAACCGCGCTGGGCAAGGATCTGCGCCGCTGGTTCACCAAGGATTTCTTTGACTACCACGTGCGCCGCTACAAGAAGCGCCCGATCTACTGGATGTTCTCCAGCCCCAAGGGCAGCTTCAACGCGCTGATCTATATGCACCGCTACCGGCCCGACACCGTCTCGGTCGTGCTGAATCAATATGTGCGCGAGTTCATCCACAAGCTGGAAGTGGAGCGCGCCCGGCTGGAAAAGCTGGCTGATGATCCGAACGCCACGCAAAGCGCCCGCACCAAGGCACAGAAGGACATCGGCACGGTCATCAAGCAGATCGCCGAGCTGACCGAATGGGAACGCGAAGTCGTCTATCCCATGGCGCAGCAGAAGATCGCCATCGATCTGGATGACGGGGTGAAGCGCAACTATCCGCTGTTCGCCTGTGCGCTGAAGCCGATCAAGGGGCTGGAGGCTGCGGATGACTGACCGCATCAACTCCGGCCTGATGCGGCTCTATGAGGATCAGGGCCATCGCATCGTCTTCTGGTATGACGCCGCCCGCGATCTGCGCACGGCGTTCGATGCCGTTGACCTGCCCGGCGTGACCAAGGTGGAAATCACTAACAACGAATTCGGCCTGAAATACCGCATGCTGCGACAGGAGCCGAAGGCGCGGTTTCTGCTCTACAAGGACGGCCCCGAACCGGCAATGCCTGAGAATTGGTTGCTGGATGTGCAACTGGCCAGCGCCGTTTTTCGCGCCGATCAGGCAGCGATCTGGGTTGCTGATCTGGGCATTCCGGCGAAATACGAAGCGGCCGTGCGCGATCACGCCGAATTCTACCGTTCCGGCAAGCGGCTGGAAGCGCTGCGCGCCATCGAGCGCGAGCGCCCGTCGCAAAGCGCCAACGATGTCCGCCGCAAGATGCTGGCGGTCTGCGCCGGTGCGGATGGCGACCTGGATACGGTGATCGAGGCGTTGCTGGCCGAACTGGCGGAAGACCATGATGATGCGCTGCGGCTCATTGACCGGGTCGGGCTGGCGGAGTTCTTCTGGAAAGAGGTTTCGGCGCGCTATGGCTATGCGCCGGATACCCCGGATTTTCAGGATTTCGCCATCACGCTGTTTTCCAGCGCCTGGGCGCGGGCCATAGGGGAGACTGCGCCCCTGAACACCGATGCCGCGCTGATGTTCCGCCGCTGGAGCGCCTCGCGCCGGTGGGGTGAAGCGTTCGAGAAGCTGTCGGGCGATTATCAGGACGTGCTGAAGATCAGGGACAATCTGGCCTCCCGCGATTTTCGCACCCTCATGCCGCATGATCACTTCGAGGAAGTGGACCGGAGGATCGTCGTCGCCATCGTTGAGGGGCTGGCCCGGCAGAGCCTGCCGGCGACAGATGTGCTGAAATGGGTGCGCGACCGCCGTCAGAGCCACTGGTATGGCCGTTACGCGGATGTCTATCAGGCCATCAGCTATGCGACCGAGTTCCAGCAGGCGCTGGCCGAAGCCGACCTGACGATGACCAACTTGTCCGATGGCGTGAAGCGCTATTCCGCAAGCTGGTTCCGGCTTGACCAGCTTTATCGCAAGTTCATCTATCACATGCAGAAAAGCGGGCAGTCCGGGCTGCTATCCGCGCTCTATGGTGCGGTCGAGAACCGCTACACCACGAATTTCGTGCTGAAGCTCAACGACGCCTGGCAGGATCAGATTGCCCGCCTGATGGATTGGACGATTCCGGGCTTTCCGCGTCAGGTAGATTTCTATCGCGAACAGGCCGCGGAGTTCAGACGCAAAGACCAGAAGGTCGTCGTCATCATCTCGGACGCGCTACGCTACGAGGTAGCCGAAGAGGCGCTGCGCGAGATCCGCAAGCTCAATCGGTTCGATGCCGAGCTGAAGCCAATGATCGGGGTCTTGCCTAGCTACACGCAGCTTGGCATGGCGGCGCTCTTGCCGCACCGGCAACTGGCGATCCGCGACGACAATGATTTGGTACTGCTGGACGGTGAAAGCACCATGGGGGCCGCCGCTCGTGAGAAGGCGTTGGCTGCGGGCCGAGCCGGAGACCGGGTAAAGGTTCTCGCAGCGAAGGATTTCATGAATCTGGGATCATCGGAGGGCAAAGACCTCTTCCGAGATCATGATGTCCTCTATCTGTATCACAACCAGATCGACGCGATTGGCGATAAGCTCACCACCGAGGAAAATGTCCCCGCTGCGGCAGAGACTGCCATCGAGGATCTGGTGAAGCTGGTGCGGAAGCTGACCTCGGCCAACTTCTCGAACATCCTGATCACCGCCGATCACGGCTTCTTGTGGCAACACAAGGCTCTGGAAGAGAGCGGCTTCGCGCTGAGCGAGCCGGAAGGCGAGATCGTTACACGAAACCGGCGCTTCGTGATCGGCCGAGGCCTTAACAGCAGTGGCGGCATGAAGAAGTTCTCTGCTGCACAGCTTGGGCTGGAAGGTGAGCAGGACATTCTGATCCCGAACTCGATCAACCGCCTGCGCGTCAAAGGATCGGGCAGCCGCTTTGTACATGGCGGGGCGAGCCTGCAGGAGATCGTCCTGCCGGTCCTGCGTGTCGGCAAGCAGCGTAAAGAGGATGTCGGACAGGTTTCGGTGCAGATCATTCCGCCACCCCGTGCTCAGATCACCACGGGCCAGATCCAGGTCACTTTCTATCAGGCGGAGCCGGTGACCGACAAGCAGCAGCTCCGGCAGGTGCATGCAGCCATCTTTGCTGACGATGGAACACTCATCTCTGACGAAGCCGAGATGGAATTCGATTTCACGTCTGAGAACCCGCGTGAGCGTGAGCTGTCGCGGAGCTTCCTGCTGTCCAAGGCGGCAGACGCTTATAACAATCAGACAGTCTTCCTGAAGCTGCGAACGCGCATCGGTAAGACCAGCCATTTCGAAGATCACGCTTCGCAGCCGCTGTTGCTGAAACGCGGGATCAGTACAGATTTCGATTTCTGAGGTGCCGATGTCGACGCTTGATGACAAGATCAATGAGCATTTTGCCGGTTTCGTGGTCCGTAAGGACCTGGTGAAGGCCGTGAAGGGGAACGCCATTGTCCCCACTTATGTGCTCGAATACCTTCTCGGCCAATATTGCGCGACCGATGACGAAGCCTCGATTGCGACAGGCATCGAAACGGTCAAGGACATCCTGCGCAAGCACTACGTCCATCGTTCCGAAGCGGGGCTAGTCCAGTCGACGATCAAGGAGCGAGGCCGCTACAAGGTCATCGACCAGGTTAGCGTGGCGCTGAATGAAAAGACCGATGCCTATGAGGCGGTCTTCGAAAACCTCGGAATCAAGCGGGTTGCCATCGACAGCGCCACGGTCAAGGCGCACCCGAAACTGCTGGTAACGGGTATCTGGTGCATCGCCGATGTGCAGTACGAGTTCTCGGAAGACAGCCGGATTTCCCCCTGGATCATCGACACGCTGAAGCCGATCCAGATCGCCCGCGTCGACTATGATGGCTATCGCGAAACGCGTGACAAATTCACCACCGAGGAATGGATCGATCTTCTGATGCAGAGCATCGGCTTTGATCCGTCCCTGTTCGGGCGCAGGTCAAAACTTTTGCAGTTGCTGCGCCTGGTTCCCTTCGTCGAGCGGAACTACAACTTCATCGAGCTTGGTCCCAAGGGTACGGGCAAATCGCATATCTATTCCGAGTTCTCACCCCATGGTCAGCTGATCTCTGGCGGCGAAGTCACGGTTCCCAAGCTCTTCGTAAACAACTCCAATGGGCGGATTGGACTGGTCGGCTATTGGGACGTCGTGGCCTTTGACGAGTTTGCAGGCCGTGAGAAGACGGCCAACAAGGCGCTTGTCGATATCATGAAGAACTACATGGCGAACAAGCAGTTCTCGCGCGGTGTAAATCCGATGGGTGCCGAGGCCAGCTTCGCCTTCGTCGGCAACACGGATCATAATGTCCCATGGATGTTGAAAAATACGGACCTGTTCGAGGCTCTGCCGCCGCAGTTCCACGACAGCGCCTTTATCGATCGGTTGCACGCCTATTTGCCCGGATGGGAGGTCGATATCATCCGGGGCGAGATGTTCACATCTGGCTATGGGTTCATCGTCGACTATCTGGCCGAAATCCTGCGCCATCTGCGTGCGGAGGATTTCTCACACCGGCCAGATCGCTATTTCACCATTCCGGTTCAGACCCATATCCGGGACCGTGCGGCGATCAACAAGACCATGTCAGGTCTGCTGAAGCTGATCTTCCCGAATGGAGGCGAGACTGAAGCCGAAGTTGAAGAACTGCTGCGCTTTGCGATTGAATGCCGAAAGCGGGTGAAGGATCAGCTCCTGCGGATCGACAGCACCTTTGAGGCAGCAGATTTCCATTACATCGCATCGGATGGCGCAAAGCGCGCCGTCGCCACGCTGGAGGAAGAGGAGTTCCCCCAGTTCTACCACCGTCGATCAACCGACGATGGAAGTGAAGGTGTGAATCAACGAGAGATTGGGTTGGTAACGGCAGAACCGGTCTCAACGGTGGCTGCTTCCGCAGCACCTGCCGTTGCCGCTGCCCCGCACTCACCCCCAACTCCCGGACATGTCGTTTTCACAGAAAACCGCAAGGGCATCAGTTTCGACAAGATCTTTGGTCCTTGGACGGATGGTGCGACGCGGATTATCATCACAGACCCCTATATCCGGAAGTTCCATCAGGCACGCAACGTGATGGAACTGATCGAGATGCTAATCCGGCGTAAACAGCCTGAAGATCAGATCGCTGTGCATCTTGTCACGGCTCCGGACGATGGGAACATCCAGGAGCAGCGAGAGTGCTTGGACGGGATTGCTGAAGCCTGCACAGGGACGGGCGTCGATTTCACATGGGCCTTTGATGGGAGCGGCACTCTCCATGCACGCGACATCACGACGGATAACGGCTGGAAGATGGTTCTGGATCGCGGATTGGATATTTTCCAGCCAACGCCTCGCAAGATGAACGGTTTCTCGCTCGGAGAACGGATGCAGGAGCACCGGATGGTCCGTGGTTTCTACGTGACTTATGTCGAGAACCTTTAGCTTCGTCGGTCGTGTTGGCGGGGCAGGTCCGGCTACGCGCTCGGCGGGAAGCGAGAAGTCGACCTCGATGCCCAAGCCCTCATCCTCGTTACAGTTTTCCTGATCAGCAGATTGCAGGCCATTCATGCACTACCCCTTCCTCGTCATTGATCCGCGCTCCGGCCTGCAATACCGCCTAACCGATACCGGTCTTGCCGAATTGTCCCTTGCCCCCATTTCTGCCGAATGGGCGCCGGGGCGTGCCATTGCCGAGGCGCCTGACCCGGTCTGGGCCGAAAGTCTTGCCAATGCGCCTGTCGAGACGATCTCGGCGGTGAGCGCCGCGCTGTCGGTACCTGTGGTGGCCACCCCGGATCCGTAAGGGCCGAACGTCGATCACCTGCCAGACAGCCGCGCCAAGCGGCATCTCTTGGCGCTGGTCGCGTTGTGGCAAAGGTTGGGGGATGCGCTGCCAGAGGGGCTGGCACCGATTTCCCATGTGCTGGCCCTGCCGCATGGGGCGTTCCTGGGCTCGTTGCCGGTGGTTGAAGGTTCGCTGGATCCTCTAGCTCCTGCGGCGCTGCAGGCGCTTTTTGCCCGGTTGCGGGACGAGTTCGGCACTGTTCCCGCAAGCGCCTATACGCCCCGGGCCGCAATCGGCAGCCGTCTGCACGCGCTGCAGGGCGGTGTTTCAGCGCAGGATATCGAGGCCGGGGTTCTGGATGACAGCCTCGCGTTCTATGGTCTGCGCGATCCCGCCGCCTGCGCCGATTTCGCCGCCGCCCAAGCCCGGGCGCTGATTGAGTCCGGCGTTTCGGCCCGTGAAATCGCCGTGCTGTCGGGCGATGATCTGCGCCAGATCGCGCGCGCTTTCTCAGCCCAGGGAGTGCCGCTCTCGGGCCTTCCGGGCCAATTACCCGAGCGAGATGTCATTGGCGAGGCCGCGCTACATCTGGCGCTGGCCAAGCGACCGCCAACTCCGGCTATGGTCTTGGCGAGCCTCGCGCTTTCTCCTTTGATGCCCTGGGCGGCACAGACCGGACGCGATCTTGCCGAAAGCCTCATGGGTGGCGATTTCCGAGGCGCCATCCTCACGGACACGCCCGCACATAAGGAACTGTGGGACGATATCCGCGCCTCGGCCGGCAGCTTGCCGCAGCTGCGATTCCTGCTGGACCGGATCTGCGAGCGGATCGGAAAAGGCGATCAGGTCCGCGCGCGGCTGACTGTCCCCCCCGGCGAAGGCACGCCGGATTGGGAGATAATCCTGCGTGGCATTCAGATCGCGCCGCCGATGGTTGCGGACCCCGACCGCAATCTTGAAGGCGTCAGCCTCTGGTCCGCGCATGAAAGCCCGTGGCGCCCATGCCGCCATCTGATCGTCAGCGATTTCACCGACGGGCTTTACCCAACTCGCCCGCGTGCCAATCCGCTGTTTCTTGACAGCGAGATCGCTGCGATACACGCGGGAACCGGCGTTCACCTTCGCGGTCGGGCCGAGGGGCTGGCGCAAAGCCTCGCGTTACTTGATCAACAGCTTCAGGCGGTTTCCGGCAGCGTCACCTTCCTCATCCCATGGCGCGATCTGGCGGGCGGGCGCTTGCAACCTTCGGCCGGGTTGTCGCTGGTGGCGCGGGCGGTGGCGGGCGTTGAGGATGCCAGCGATCTGATCACCGATCTGTCGCGTCAGAGCCCTGCGGAATGGCCGATTGCGTATCACCATCTGATGCCGGTGTCGGAACCCGCGGAATTGCCTGAGGAGCTTACTTTCCCGGGGCATCACCTTCTGTCCCTTCGTCGGCGCGATGACGGCACCGCCAAACCGCAATCGCCCTCACGGCTCGAGACGCTGCTTGTCAGCCCGCTCGCCTGGCTTCTGGCCGAGGTTGGGGCCGAGGATATGTCTTGGTCGACCGAAGAACTCGACGTGATGGCAAGGGGCAATATCGCCCATGATGTCTTTGAGCATGTCTTCCTGAAGGATCAGCCGTTCCCGGAAACCGAGGCGCTGGCAGAACTGATCCCCGAGGCCTATGACCGCGCGCTCACCCGTCACGCGGGCTATCTGCGCAGCCCGTCATGGGAGATGGAGCGCCGCGGTTTGGAGCGTGAGATCATGGCGGCGGCCCTGCGCTGGCGCGACCACTTGCTGGCGCTCAATGCCAAGATCATCGGCAATGAAATCTGGCTGGCCGGTGAGGCGCATGGCATCAATCTGCATGGCAAGGCCGACGCGATCCTTGAACTGCCTGATGGTGCGCTCTTGATCATCGATCACAAGAAAAGCGGCACCAAGGGCCGGCGGCAGCGGATGGAGGCGGGCTGGGATCTGCAGGCAGGGCTTTACGCCGATATGATAGCGCGGCCCATGCGGCGCGAGGGTGACGGCATGGACCCGCTGATCGGCCGCAAGGTGGCGGTCGCCTATCACCTGATGAATGATGGCGGGCTGCTGACTTCGGGTCTGGTCTTGCCCGAGGGCTCGCCCGCTCGCGACATGGGCGATGCGGTGAATGCCGGGGCGGTAGCCAAGCTGGCGGAACGCTTGGCCGAACTTGGTGCAGGCCGGGTCGTGCTGAACACCTCTGAGGATGCGGCCTTCTTCAAGAAAGAAGCCGGCTTCACCCCCTATGCGCTGACCGATGGCTCGGCCCTGGTCACCGCCTTCATCCGCACGCTCGAGGAGGAATGACCATGGCCCCCGTCAATGCAGATCAAGGTCTGGTCATCGTTCCCGCGGGTGCCGGCGCGGGCAAGACCCACCGCATCAAGACCCAGCTGTCCGATTGGGTGAAACGCGGCATTGTCCGGCCCGAACGTATCCTTGCCGTCACCTTTACCGAGGCCGCGGCTGGCGAGTTGCGCGAAAGGATCCGTGCCGGCCTTCTGGCCGATGGACTGGTCGCCGAGGCGATGGCGGTCGAGCGCGCCTATGTCTCGACCATACATGGACTGGGCCTGCGGCTTTTGACCGAACATGCTCTGGCGGCTGGTGCCTCGCCGCAGCCGCGTCATCTGGGCGATGCCGAGCGGGATCTGCTGATCCGTCAGGCACTGGCACATGCCAAGGCGCTGGACCCGATCAAGGCCGCGCCCGAGCGGTTCGGTTACGCCCCGAACTTCGTGAAGGGCGAGACGGTCGAAGACAGTTTGCGCGCCCGGGTGCTATCGATGATCGACCTCTTGCGCGGCCTTGGGGACAAGGGGCGCGACGCTGGCCTGATCGCTCCGGCACTGACGCGGCTGGATGCGGTTTACGGGCCGGTTCTGGATGACCCTATCGCCGCGACCACCGCGTTGCAGACGGCCGTGCAGGTCATGATCGCAGCCTTTCCCGAGGGAGGCATGGCCGGGATCACCGCCAAAACCAATGTCGAGAAGCTGGAGAAAAACCTCGCGCTTTTCAAACGTGTTGATCGCGCGCCCGATCTTCTGGATTGGGATTGGCAGGTCTGGAACGATCTGCGCAGCCTGTTCATCTCTAACCGCTCCAGCAAGACGCCTGCGGGATATGACGACCTTGCCACGGCGATCATGGCGGCGGCGGATGTGCTGCCCTGCCATCCCGGCCCGCTGGCCGATGCTAAGCTGCACCTGTCCTGCCTGATCGCCTGCGCGCAAGAGGTGATGGCGGCCTATGAGACCCGCAAGAAGGCGCTCGGCCTGATCGACTTTGCTGACATGATCACCGGGGCTGAGCACCTGCTCCGCACCGACCTCGCCGTGCGGCAAGCGGTGCTGGACGAGATCGACTGCATCATCATCGACGAATTCCAGGACACCAACCCCGTGCAATTCGCGCTTTTATGGCAGTTGGGCCAGCACGCGCCGCGCACACTGCTGGTGGGCGATGTCAAACAGTCGATCATGGGGTTTCAGGGTGCCGATCCGCGCCTATCGACAGCGCTGGCGGCGGCAAATCCCGATGCGACCCAGCCTTTGGACCGCAACTGGCGCTCGACCCCAGCCATCATGCAATTCGTCAATGCGATGGGGGCTGGCCTCTTTGGGCAGGGCTATAACCCGCTGGCGCCGACCCGCGATGCGGTCGCAGCTCCCGCGATCGAGGTTCTGAACGCTACGCAGGGACGGCGCTCACAAAAGTATTCGCAGCCCCCAGACCACATCGCCGAGCGCATCGCCCGTACCCTGACTGATCCTGAGCCCATCACCGACCGCCACACGAAGGCCGTCCGGCCGGCGCGGCCTTCGGATATCGCGCTCTTGGTCTGCCGCCACACCACCGCCGCCCGCTATGCCGAGGAATTGCGCGCGCGCGGCGTTCCGGTGCGGATCGCCGAGGATGGCTGGGCGAAAAGCCCGGTGATTGTTGCCGCCCGCGCCGCGCTGGCCTTTGCCGCCAATCCGGCGGATATCCATGCCGGGCTGCTCTTGCGCACGCTTGGCCCGGACCCGCTGCCCTTGCAGGAGGCGCTATCCGCCCAGATCGAAGGGCGGTTGGTGGATGACCCGGTGCTGATGCTGCTGGCCGCGCTCTCGGACATTCTGGCCCGCTCGCCAGTGGGGGCGGGGCTTGATCTGGTGCTGGATGCCGCCGACCTGCGTCTCTGGGCCGAACGTCAGCCCGATGCCGCCCAGTCCCGCGCCGATCTTCTGCGGCTAGAGGCTGAGGCGGGTGAGTTCGAAGCCGCGCATCGCGATCTCAAATCCGCCTCGGGGTTCCACGGCGAGACTGCCAAGGTCTTTCTCGGCTGGCTCGACGCCCGTGGGGGCGAGCGCGATTTCGACCGTCATCCCGATCCTTCCGCCAACAGCGCCGAGGCCGTGGAGATCGTCACCTGGCATGCCTCCAAAGGGCGGGAATGGCCGATCACTGTCGTCGCAGAGTTCGACTATGGTATCGAGGAACGTGCGGGGGCCACTGCGACCCGTTTCGATGCCTTGGACCGCATCGACGATATGGCGGTGGGGCTGGGGGCCCCGGGCCCCGTCCACCCCCCCGGGCTTTGCGCGCCCCAGGGGGCCCCCCCGTTTTTCGGAGACCCGCGCGGCGGGTTTGGAGC
>OEIV010000563.1_pt1 | contig 19674 bp, 23 predicted proteins | sample 1539231 | NCBI WGS metagenome assembly OEIV01 (sample SAMN03794762, study PRJEB22550) | activated sludge metagenome | feature: wastewater treatment plant; material: activated sludge; isolation source: Wastewater treatment plant of a petroleum refinery complex | place: Argentina: Buenos Aires ...
GTATGAAAAACGCGCATCATCTAGAAGCGGTAATCGGTGAAGTTGACCGTGTACTTGGCAGACGAGCATTGACTCACGCCAAGTTAGAGCGAATCGAACAAGGTACCGCAGTGCTCAGTGAAGCCATGGTTTCCGATACATTCTATATTCGTTAAACAAAGGCGATTCGACTGAAATGACACATTCACAGCTCGATAGTCAAAAAACGCATATCAAACCTTGAATAAATACAGACGAAAAATTTGAGCTTCAAATTTCTGCTATCATAAACTAATGAAAACACCCCTAACAACTCCAAACGCGCCAACTGCACCGTTTCTATCGCAAGCAATCGTCAGTAACGGTACGATTTATGTATCGGGGCAGATCCACAACAAATCAGACGGAACGCTCGTAGATGGAACCGTCACTGAAAAGCTCGCGCAGATTATGCAGAATATTTCTGAAATCCTGAAAGCTACCGACGCAACCCTCAACGACATCGTAAAAGTCGTAGTTTATGTAACCGATATGGCACAGATGCCTGAGCTGAATGAAGCTTATACGAGCTACTTCACCAAGCCATTTCCTGTCCGGGAAGCCGTCTGCGTACAAGCCCTGCCCCTCGGCGCAACTATCGAGATAAGCGTGGTAGCAACAAAATGATTGTCATAACAGGTGCAAGTGATGGTCTTGGTAAAGAACTTGCAAAACTATATAAGAACGCAGGTAAAACGGTAGTAAATATATCACGTAATGAGTGTGAGTATGCCGACTACAATGTAATCACCGATTTACTAGATGACTCTGCAGTCGCTGATGCAGTGACAGCAATCAAAGAAATTAGAGAACCGATTGAAGCATTCGTGAACTGCGCAGGGGTACTGTCGATTCAGGCTCTGGGGCACATTACAACAAGTGAAATTAGGCGAGTCATGACGACAAACGTTGAATCTGCAATGTTGCTTGTTTCTCTGCTTGCTAATCGAATAAAAAATGATGGTGCAGATATCGTAAATGTTGCATCAACCGTCGGACTTAAAGGTTACGTTGACCAAGCAGTATATGGCGCATCAAAATGGGCTATGAGAGGCTTCAGTAATAATCTTCAAGTTGAACTCAAAGATACGGCGTGCCGAGTTATAAGCTTTTGTCCTGGTGGCTTTAAAACAAAACTGTTCGAGAAAGCGACAGGAGACGATAACACGACCAATGTAGGTGAGTGGATGAAACCCGAAGACCTGGCTAAGTTCATGAAACAAATACTCGACTTACCGAAGAATATGGAAGTAAGCGAAGTAATTATTAATCGAAAGCAGACGAAGTGACCGAAATAAAAACATTTGATATCGAATGTAGCGGTTATGCAGTAAAGGCTGATTGGTACGCAACTGACAACTCTAATGAAATAATTCTGTCATTGATTGGCTGGACTTCAAATAGAAAAAGGTATAGCGATATTCTTTCGGCAGTTTGTGAGAAGACGGGTATGTCTGCTTTGGTTTTTGATTACAGCGGTCATGGCGACAGCCCTTTTGACATACAAACTACACGTGCTGCTCAACACTTTTTAGAAGTTATTTACGTTTTTGATTGGTTAAAAGATAATTACCCAAATGCAAAAATCAGTGTAATGGGTTCTAGCTACGGTGGATTCTTAGCTACACAGCTCACAAAATATCGAGAATTTGATAATTTAATCTTACGTGCACCAGCAATTTATAAGCCGTCGGATTTTTATACTCTGAGAAAGAAAGAAGACCGTGAAAGTACGCTCATATTTAGACGTGACGTAGAAGCATTGGCAAAACACCCACTACTGGCTAGGGCTTCCAATTTTAGAGGCAGGACATTGGTTATAGTACACGAGAATGATGAGCAGGTTCCGAAAGAGACCACTGACGCATATATCAGTGCTTTCAACGCAGAAAAATATTTAGCAAAAGGTTTCTCTCATTCAATTGAAGACCAACCAAATGAAAAACTAGTCGAATATGAAAATATAATAAGCGATTGGCTAAACAATTGAACAAATTCCTTATTGTTAACGCCGATGATTTTGGCTATAGCTACAGCGTCAATAAGGGTATTATTGAAGCACATACAAAAGGTATCGTAACCAGTACATCTGTGATGGTTGATGCTATCGCTGCGAATGAAGCTAAAAACCTGACCGAATTTCCAAACTTATCTATCGGGCTTCATTTTGATTTAAAAGATGAAACATATGCGGAGATTGAGCTTGAAAGACAAATCGAGAAGTTTGTTTTTATAGTCGGTAGACAGCCAGACCATATCGATACTCATAAACGACACACTACCGATGCAGGCATAAAAGAAGTGTTGGAATCATTCTCTAAAATTCATCACATACCTGTAAGGAACTTCGAAGCAAAATATATCGGTTCATTTGGCATTAATAGTAACGATACTTCAATTGACCAACTGAAACGAAGCATTGACGAAGCGACAGAAGCATACAACGAGCTCATGACACACGTAGGCTATTCAGATGATTATTTGCGAAATCGTAGTACATACAGCGACCCACGCGAAGAAGAACTTAAGTCTATTTGTAGCCCAGAAATCGTAGCATACATCAAGCAAAAGGGACTGGTTTTAATAAATTGGTCAAGCGTGTCGTATACATAAATGACGCATTTACTTATTAAAATTTCCGCTCGTAGTGCTAAATTACAAGTGTATAATGAGTTTGATGCAGTGACCGAGAACAGGTGATAGCTTGCAAAGCTGTACACGGTAGGTTAGTGTCTACCCTGCATCTCCAAAATTATGACTGCAAAAGAATACATACAAGCAAAACTCGAAGAACTATCACTGCCAGCTGAATTAACGCGTCCAGCCAATGTCGATGATCTTGAGCGAGCAATATTTAAAATTTTAATGTCTAAAAAGTTTCGAAAATATTCCGCAAACGATGCCTTGCAAACTCATGTAAAAGAAGCTATTCATTTAAACGTTAGCAATAATCAGCCTATTAACATTACGTTCCTTCATGGTGCTTACAAATTATGGAGACTCAAAGAAACTCCGGAGGTTGATTGGGCAGAGCTTTTTGCACTTATGTACTACACAAATTGGGTTAAGGGAATATGCGAAATTTATGAGCCTGGTGTATTATTCGACTTTTACGTTGATGACTACATCATTAATAGGCTAGATAATATTCCAATGTCAGATGTATACACATACATCAGTAGCTATCAAAGTCTCATGACATTCTTAAGACCTTTTCAGCCGGATAATTTCAGTATGACCATTACGACAGTAGGAAGTCAATTTTCATCAGAAGAAGCGTTTAATGAGTCTTTGCAAAAAAACCTTGAAAAACTAACACTTGAAACCCCGACCGGTTTACCCGATCTCACCTACGAACAACGCGCCATGGTTGAGCTAAATACAAAGGCTACAAATGAGCAACTCAAAGATCCGATGTGGCGTGAAAAAGTATATCATCTACATAATGCTTACTTACACACAAAAGCAGAACCAGGCTATCACAAAGGCAGGCCTGAGAAAATTATGGCTTTTACTCAACCGCTACCATCTGGAATGACAATTTCCGTAGGCACTACAAAAAGTTCAATCATGAAATTCTGGATTGGCGTTGGTGTGCTTCAACCTAAAGGAGAAAGTTTTAAACAACTCATCATCTCTCCATCACAACTTGAAAAGGCTGTATTTCACGAAGAAAAGATGCAAATTAAAGGTTTGATTGGTAAAAATTTCTCGCAGATCCGAATATTGAACTAGGCAATTATTTACAATGACATCGTGTTTCGAGAAGACACTTCGGTGCTGTATTACGGATTCAAAAGGATGAAATCCTTGAGCCAGGTTAAGAAGGTAGCGTAGTACGGACTATTCGGTTCGCTACTGTCTTCGGCTTTTGGAGCGCTATTGAAATAAAGACCGTACCACTGACCGGATGGAGCTTTATAGTACGCAGATTCATCTTCGGCTGTCTTCCCAGAGTTGAACATAAGTACCTGCTTATCAAGCACTGTCGTAATCTTCACTGAATCGGGGTCTGCAAAACCGTTTTCATCTTTTTTCACAATTTCAGATGCTTCTTCTAGCGTTGTATCCGAAGTAATACCTTCAAACGACAATTTGCCAAAATAAATCGACGCTCCTGCTTCGAGTGTCACTTGACTCGCACTTGCAATTTTGTAATCTGGACTGAAGAGATATTGACCAAGCCCCTCTACGGCGTCGTTTTCTCTACTATCCTTATTTTTCCAATTTTCTGGAATGGTATACTTCATGCCTTCGAATATTTCGTAGCCTAGATCTATCTCTGTTGTGTCTGTTTCTGTAGCTGTATTTGTTGTTTCACTACTGCTCGTAGACTTATTTTGGTCATATACATACCAGCCTGCAAACCCAAGTAATCCTACCACTAGGACGATAAGTAAGCCTTTCATAGCTTTTGAATCTTTTTGAAAAATACTCATACAATTCTCCTTACGCTTACTATAACAAAAAACGCAGAAATGTTTATGGAAATATTCAGCGGAAAATAATTTGACATATATCCGCGACGGATATAGTATAGAATCAATGTCTGACAGTAAAACATATACCCCGCTTACGCCGGCGGTACTCTACATACTCATGGCCTTATCTACCGGTGAAAAGCACGGATACGGCATTATGAAACATGTTGAAAAAGATTCCGAAGGAAAAGTTTCTATGGGTCCTGGGACGCTTTACGGATCAATTAAAAGGATGCTCGACGCAGGACTTGTCGATGAAGGAGACAAAAAAATCGATCCTGATATGGATGACCAGAGACGCATCTACTACAAGATTACGGGTCTTGGTCAAAAAGTGTTACAGGAAGAGTTAGATCGTTATGAACGCGTAGTAATGCTCACAAAGAGACGTACTGCAACACAAATGACAGCATGATGATATGTCGAACAAAGATTACAGCACCTACAAAAATACCTACGCCAAATTAATACGACTTTATCCGTCAAAATTTAGAGAACGGTTTGCGGAGCCGATGCTACAAACATTCGGAGATATGTGCTGGGAACGACAGGACGCCGGTGAAGATCTGAGATCATTTGTCATCAAGACATACGCACAAACGCTATTTCACATTATTAAAGAACAATTAGAAGAGGTGGTTATGAACGTAAAGCATATGAATAAAAGAACATACATTGTTATGGGTGTCATTTCTTTGGTGATACTGGCTGGCGTGATGTTTGCGATATTACTAAATAGAGGTAGCGGGCTAATCAATCCTGGTTCGACATTGCAAGAAGTAGAAAAATTATCACAGGGTGAAAAAGTTGCCTGCATCCAAAACAACGAAGCCGTCAGAAAATCAGTAAAAGCTGATGACGTTTATATTGGTGACGAGAAAGAATTTTCAAAATTTGAAACAGAAGTTGCAAGCGGCATCATTGATGTCCCCGCAGGCACTGAGCTTAAAGACATTACTACCGGCTCCTATGAACAAGGCATCGTCAGAGGAAGTGCGCTGTATGGAGAACTATACGGTAACTATAATTTTGAGGCAAAGTATCTCAACACGCCGGGAGAATGGAAACTTGTCTCGCTAAAAGCCTGCGAAGAAAAATAATTTTCAAGTTTCACGCTGTTTGATATTTCACACATGTTTTAACTCTCAAACTGGTATAGTTTACATTAGTTCTATTAATGAGTAAGGAGTGCGTGAAAATGGCTAAATACATCGACGGGTTCGTCTTGGTAGTACCAAAGGGCAAAGAAGCAGAATATCAGAAAATGGCAGAGATGGGACGCGATTCTTGGATGAAGCATGGGGCACTCCAGTATTTTGAGTGTCGAGGTGACGACCTGAAACAACAAGAAATGGGTGATATGAAGTCTCGCGCTTTTGCGGAAATGGCTGGCGCAAGCGCAGACGATAATGTCTGGTTTTCGTGGATTGTTTTTGAATCAAAAGAGCACCGCGACGAAGTTAATGCGAAAGTCATGGAAGAAATGAGTGAAGCTTTCAGTGATCAAGCAGAAGCATTTGAAATGCCAAACGACATGACCAAAATGGCATACGGTGGGTTCGAAGTTGCTGTTGAAGGATAAATAATGAGTAAAGCTGATGAACGACATGACATCTCTGTAGATGATTACATAGCTTCGATAGGAGATGAGCGCGTCATTTCTGATGCTAAAACATTATTTGCAATTTTTAAGCGCGTGAGTGGCGAAATACCCATTTTGTATGGTTTTGGCACGATTGGCTTTGGGGTTTACGACTATGAGTACGAAAGCGGACGCAAAGGTGATGCTCATACCCTTGCCTTCTACCCGCGTAAAGGCAAGATCACGATCTATCTCATGGATGGCACTGCGCGATATAGAAGCCTTCTTGCAAAACTCGGCAAACACACCACCACTGGTTATTGTGTCTACGTTAAAAAGCTGGAAGATATAGATATGAAAGTTCTTGAAGATATCATTACGCAGTCGCATCAGCACATAACAGAACTGTCTCAAGCTGGCCCTATAAAGAGCATCCTATGGCAGCAGTAGTTAAATAGCAGACTCTTTAGTTTAGCCCTCGATTGGATCAAGCATTATGCAACCAGGAATTGCATAGTTAGTTTCGTCATATATTGTTGCGTCGCCCCGATATTCTTCCCATGATTTCTGAAATGCTGTAATCTTTGCCAATAAATCATCTTTGATTGAATCATCAAGATAATCGAATGGACAAAAATGCTTCGGTGGACCACTGTCACCTCCTTTTAGAATACCAATCTCTACTAAACCGAGTCCTGCGTAGTTTTTCGCATCGTAATCGCTGACCTCAGCAATAACATCACCGGCTTTGACTTTGTCGCCTTTCTTCACCGTCACATTTATAACGTGCTCGGTTTCAAATATGAGTTCGCTACCTTCGCCCTGTACCTGCACGCTATAATCATCGCTGTACAATTTTGGAACGTCATACACTACCCCGTCGACCAAAGAATGCACTTTTGTGCCAAGGGGCACGATAAAAGTTGGCTGAGGGTTCTTTTTCTCGGGTCCGGCCGAATTAGCCGGAACTGTAAAACCAAAGTCGAAAAATAGTCTATCAAACGACAATACTTCTTTTGTAAACACGAAATCACCCGCTTTGTTGGTACCTGCATCGTAATAATCAAGCTCTACACCGAGATGTTTTATTTTTGCTTCTTTTGAAGACGTTTCTGAATTTGAAGCGTTTGATGTCTTTGTTGTATCTGATGTGTTGGTGTCAGGATTCGTAGAGCTCGAATTGCTCGTTTTTGAATCCCGCTTAGTAAAAACATAGTAGCCTGCTCCACCTATCGCCATGATAACGACTAGAATAATGATGAGCTCAACGACTGCGAAACCCGATTTTGTTTGTTTAGATATATTCATAGTACGTATTCTAATTTGCTTATGGCTAAAACACAATCTTGTAATGAGCCGTTTACTACTTATTGCTACAAAAAAGAGCATGACGATTCTCTTATTTTCATTCATCGTCAATACTATCTATTTACAAAATAGCTAATTCGCTCATGCTTGCATGACGTATAGTAGTTTAAGATAATAAGCGAATGTCTGAGGCACATTTTTCGTATCGCCCATTACTTCAAGAACTTACAGAGGTCGTCATATCAGATGGCCTTGATCCATATGAGGCGTACCAATGGCTATACGAATCGCAACAAAAGCTGGGATTGCAACCAGAATCATACTTGAGCACATCAATAACGAGTGGTGGTCATGCACGAGATGAAGGTCTCGAAATGAAAGAGATCATAGCGCGCAATTGTGAGTCTGCTCGCTTACTCGCCGAGCAGTTATACATTGATAAGCAGATAGAGGCAACTACCGCGATTGAGCCAGCATTCGTTGGTAAAACGCATTGGAATCAGGCTGAATTTATGGAATTCTGGCTGACAGTTATTGGGGGATATCAGTTCAACAAAAGATATGTTGCTCGTGATGTTTCGAAACTGCGCGAAAACGCACGCGAAATGTTTAGTAGAAATGAAATTGATATCGACAAAATGACAAGTAAAGAATCTGCTGAATCACGCGCGCTCGAATATTTTAAAATGTCGTCCGCATTTGCCGAATTAATCAAGCAGGGAGCTGACGCACAACCTATACAAAAATTGGTGCGCATGATAGATACTGATATGTCTCTTGGTGCTCAAACTGAACGCGCCTTTGCAAGACAGATTGGCGTTAAGGTTATGAATATATCAATAATCAAACCAGCTCAACCCGAAGACCTCGGTATTGTTAATCGTGTGCTTGCCCGAGACACGGCACGACTTATACAATTTGGTGCAACTATATTTGATACAGAGCACAATCAAGCAAGATTGCTTCTCACCGAGTCTCACACCCCATAAGCAAAGTTCATGGGCACTGCTTCGATGAATTTAAACGATTAATGATATTTTATCCTGTGTGCCGTGCAATCTACCTTCACAAGACACACAGCTATTATCTACGAGCCTACTAGCGCGTATCTTCTCGGCTGAAATCAAAGCAACGTTCAAGCATCATAAAGTTGCTTGCAAGATGATCCGTAGGCAGTAACTCGATGGTGCCGATTCGAGGCAATGGTGTCGCGCCGACGCGCATTCGTTCTCGCTCACTTATGACACTGATCATTTCGCTCAACCTCGACAATTCATCGGCGGTGAGAACCACGTGAGCCGTAAGTACTTGTAGCACTTCATGAAACAGCGTAAGTTGCTCAATAACGAGCCCCCGTCGTTCGGTGCGCGCAAGCATCTGCGTACTTTCGTGTAATTGACGCTCTTGCACTTCAGCAAGTTGCTACGCGATATCTGCATTATCCATAATATTTTCTCCTATCTATGTTGTTGGGTTACTAGTTCTGTGATTGCTTGTGTGAATCTTTGTGTTTGCGGAATAGTGCCGGTACTGACTCGCACATGCCGTGGCAAGCCAAATGCTTCGAGCTCTCGCACCAGAAATCCCCGCTCTTGTAATTGGGCATGTGTACGTCGCGTGTCGTCAACTTCAAAACTAACGAAGTTGCATACACTCGATAGATATGCGACATCAAGCCCACTAAATGTCTGTTGTAAAAGTACACGTGCATGGCGTGCCGTTTCGCGCGAACGATCTTGAAATGCTTCATCTTCTAGTGCACCAGTTGCTGCTGCAATCGCAACCGACGAAACACTAAATGCTAACTGTAACTTTCGAAGTTCGTTCGCCAACTCCGGGGATGTTACGGCATAGCCGATACGAAGACCAGCAATGCCGTGCAGTTTAGAAAAGCTTCTCAGTACAACCAAATTTTCTGGTAGCGTAGCCTCACTCAGTAGGCTTTCTTCAGCTTCTGTGACGTATTCTATGTATGCTTCGTCACAAACCACAATAGCTTTCTCGTGCGCAAGAGCGAGATTTATTATTGCTTGTTTGGGGACTAATGTGCCCGTCGGATTATTCGGCCGTGACAGCCATACAATCCGTGTATTCTCATCCATGCATGTTTCAACCGAGCTCATATCAGATTCCATATCGGCTGTAACGCTTGGTACACGCATCCGACCACCTGCGTTTGCGGTAATCATAGAGTACGCAGCAAAGCTTCCACGTGTCGTTACAGCATTCAAGCCGGGTTGCATCTGCGAACGAGCAAGCAAGTCCATGATTTCCGATGCTCCGTTCGCCACAAAGACTTGGTTCGCATGAAAGCCATGTCGCTCAGCCAACTGTTCTTCGAATGCTCCCTGACAAGGGTAACGATGCAGTTGCGTGAGCGCTTGGACTGCACGCGATTGTGCAAGTCGACTGCATCCTAAAGGGTTCTCATTTTTACTTAAGTCAATAATTTCCATAATATTCTCCATTTAAAAAAGCGCCCGTTCGGGCGCTTTTTTTGTTGATCTCTTTATTAGCTTTAATACATGCAATAAAACGCCCGCTTGATTTGGACGTAATACTTATCTAGGTGATGTTGCATGATATTCATGATTTTATTTATTATACTTATATTTTGCAATTTGTCAAATATTACTTTGACTCTTTGTCTTTGAGATTTTTCGCTCTGATTTGTAATCGCCGTAGTGAGTTTGCGTGTCAATTCACTCTAAGCGCACATAGTGTACTTATCCCTAGACTTATTTTAGATGTCTTTCACTGCTTATTTGCTTTGTGCTTATTGTGCTGGTGCTTGAACGGGCAAATTAGGATCAAGAGGTGCTAGTTGTTGTTGACCATTATTCGCCGGTGCTGATGGTGTTGTATTTTGGCCTGCTGGTGCTTGCTCATTTGGCTGTCCGACACCGCTTGCTGGCTGTTCAGTTGGTTGATTGTCACTCGTTTTGTAGGCCATGAAATATAACTCATCTGCTAATTTCACCACTCCGGGATCTGCCGTTACGCCACCTGAATTATATGAATGTGATGACTTTGTGAACGTTTTCCCATCAGAGGATGTCGCAATTTGTATACCACCTGTATAGAGAATGTAATCATCTCCTTCTTTAATAACATTTGGGATGGCTCCACCTTCGTAGGCAACTCCCTCGTAGGTGAACGTGAGACCGTCTGTGGATGTCGCAGTTAGCACCTTTTGATCGCCAGTGCCTACATATAGTCTCCATACATCATCAAACTTAAATACGTCTGGGTCGTATATATCATCATATGTAAATCGAGAACCGTCTTCTTGTTTGAAATGTATACCGTCGTTTGAAATAGCCGAGTAAATCGTATGAGAGCTCGATTTTTTTGCACTAGCACGACCAATATCGTAATAATAGAGCCGAACTCGACCGTCCTCTAGTAAATATGGCGCTGGATCAACAGGAACTTTATTTTCTATACCTTCGAATTCTGCAAATACGGTATCACTCCAAGTTATACCGTTATCTTTTGAGGTTTTGATACCAATTTGCTCTGGTTTACCGTCTACAGAAGTATCAACGAAATACACATACAATGTGCCGTCTTTATAGAGAACATCAGGTACGCTTGCGTGTTCGCTTAGGAATGCACCTTTCCCGGACCAGCTATACGGATTAGTGCTCGTCAGGTACATAACTTTGTCTTTGTATGGACCTTGTTTCATCGTTGACCAAGAATATCCACCTTCTAATATCGTCGTTTTATCCCTCACGAAGACATACACTGCGGCAAGACCAACAGTCGTACACACAAAAAGAAGGAGTATTACTAAAATTATGTGAGCGAATCCGTTTTGATATTTTTGCATATTAAATCCTTATGTTTAGAGCATATCATGATTCTTCTAGCGAGAAAGCACGTAAATGTCTTTGAAGAAAAGAGTAAAAATGCTATCTTAATTTTTCTATCGTAAGAGATAGTTACTATAAAAAACGATTTTACAGCACGTGCAGTAGTAAAATATTAAAGAGAGTATTAAAAAGAAAAAGGTTGCCCTGATGAGAAAAAGTTTAAATAGATATAAACAGAAACTCGAAGCTCACACGATTCCATTCGCGCGTAAGATGTTCTTACCACTTGCTCACTTTTCATTTTTTGTCATATTTTTTTGGTTCGGTCTTTTAAAGGTACTCAAACTTAGCCCTGCTAATTCTCTTGCTGAAGCACTCGCTCAAAAAACAGTCGGCATGCAGTATTTTGATGCTCTTTTTTTGGGGTTGGCAGTATTTGAATGCGTGATTGGACTTTTATTTTTATTCCAAAGATTCAGTAAGCAAGCTGTTGCGTTCTTGATAGTTCATATGGGGATAGTCTGTTCGCCACTTCTACTCGTACCCGAATTAACGTGGCAACAATTTGGCGTACCCACACTTGAAGGACAATACATCATTAAAAATATAGTCGTTGTCGCACTCGCTATCGGGATTTTGGCGTTTTCAGATAAACAAGCGAAGTCTCCTCATAAAACTATCGCACCCTAATCATCCAAAAATAAAAAATGTCTGAACCAAAACGAGCATACAAATTCGTATGGAAATGTGCCAATAATCTAATTATGCAGGCTTACTAAATAATGCGAGCGTGAATCGATTTTGTCCTAATACATCTTGTGCTTCGTGCACTACCGAACCATCTTTAAGAAAAGTATGGAAACCTTGATGCCTATTTGAATATTGGGTCCCGTCTTTACTCTGCGACATTACGACGATATCTCCAGCGTTTGTTATAAACTGTAGTGGATCCTGTCCAAGTCTTGGGCCTTCGGGTAATATGTTCCATAACGACGGGCTTGTTTGAAAAATGTAAGAAAGACCGCTGTTTGATACTGAATCTTGATGTGCTTCAAATTTTTCAAACGGCGAAAATCTATTCAGTATCAAGGTACTGACTTTATGAATTCTTCCGTCAAAACGCTTTGAGAGGGCTTGGTTTGCCAACAAAGCAACATTCAGCTCATCAACGCTCTCGAGCAAATTTACGGTTGCTTCTGAAAAGCACTTTCGCGCATCCGCTCTGTCAACTGCGTATGGTCTTCGTTGAAGGAAATCCGGAGTATTTTCTCTACCCAATAGCCGCTCAGATCCTAGCCGAAGGGCTCTTAACGGTATTGAGGCAACTAATTGATTCCGCACTTCCCGTCTTATTCTGTATGCGTGCTCTCTCGAAATGGCGTCACCCATAACTGCAACACCGAATGTATCGACTGTTTCAGCGATTCTATCTATATGCATCGGTTTTTCTAATGCATCATCTACGATTACGATATCACTCATTAACTATCGATTATAATATATTTTGTAATTTTTCAAACTTTAATCAATAGTTTTGACGCAATTCTACATAAATACTCAAGAGTTAGTGACTGCTATATAACAGGTTAAGGGGGCCCAACTACAATAACACTTAACGACTCACCGCAAGCTAAATAACTGAAAGAATGCTCAGTCTTATTCGTTATTAAATATCAGAATACTGCATGATTTGATAACGTTATTTTCTACCCAGCTTGATTTGCAAGATATGCTATTTGTGAAGCATCAAAATGCTCACCGTCTGACCATACGTGATGAAGTTGATCGTCATCTCGGACAATCAAAACAAAATGCGTGCCTCTTAGCTGATAGAATTTGATGAAGCTGTCTGCCGATTTTTCTTCTCGAGACATGATAACAATTTGCTTAGTTGTATTTTTCTTTAAAGTTTCTGCTAATTTTATAAAACTTAATTTATCTATTTCTGTTCCATCATGAATAAGGTAAATCGCACAGCCTGGGTCGTCCTTGATGTTTGTAAAATCTAATCCCATTATGTAAGACTATAACACTTAGAAAATTATCACAATACTGGATTGAGGACCTGAAATAAATGGTTCTCAGCAATAGCGGACACTCCCAGCATTACAAAGTTAATTTTATTGACCTATACAACATACAAAATAATCTAAAAGCGTTTTGTAACCTTTTTATAATTTTCTTTGAATATAGGTACATTTTGAAGTTTCATAAAATGTGCTTAAATAGCTGTGAATCATTATGGCGACGAAGAAGAGGAGAGCGATGATGAAAGGCAAAAGTTACCCTATTGCCTCTGGAGAGGAAGCTACAAGTGACAAGGCGCAATCTATGTCGTCTAGCGGTGGCATAGTTATGGGGCTGTTTATTGCAACTGCCTTTATGATTTTGTTTCGTCAAAAATACCCAAAGTGGTGGTTTTCTTTTAACCTCGAACTTAACCGTTTTTCATCTAGGATAGGTGCTTATATACTCCTACTCACTGATGCATACCCGTCGACCGATGATGAGCAAGATGTACAACTTGATGTTGTCTATCCAAATGTCAAAAAAGACTTAAATAAGTGGTTGCCATTCGTTAAATGGTTGCTTGCACTCCCTCATTACGTAGTACTAGTATTCCTTATTATTGGAGTGTTTTTTGGGACAGCTTTTGCATGGTTTTCAATCCTATTTACCGGAAATTATCCGAAGCCACTTTTTGACTTTGTCGTCGGAGTGCTTCGATGGGGCAATCGAGTAAATGCATACGCTTTTCTACTGACAACCGACAAATACCCACCGTTCCAGCTTGATTAGTTTCGCACATTTTACTTCATTAAAAAACGGCACCTCGCATTGCGCTTCAGTGCCGTCTTTCTTCGACTGGCTATTTCCAGCCGAAAGCTTGGCTCAATATCCAGAGCGTAATCGCTACTGAGATAAAGAATAAGCCGAGTCCGACTGGGCTTCCCCAGCTAAACCATGATCCCCAAGAGCGCCAGTGCTTGAGGTGTTCCTCATAGTTCCAGCCAGTCTCTTTTTGGATATCTTGGACGTTTTTGCCTTGGTGTTGCATAACAAATCCTTCTGTTAGTTAATGAGTGTCTTCTGCTTGATTTTGGTTCGACGACGCCAAAACGTACCATAAGACAAAACTCATTCCCAAACGGTTTTATATGTCTAACCTGCGTTAATCGCTGAATGAGGAGCGCGCAGATGTCATGAGACAACCGTATTACCTTCATTTAACTATAAGAGTGTCGGCTTTGCCAATTATCGTTTTTCCTTGTTTCGAAATGTCCTAACTAGATTCTGCGGAGATTTCACTTGGATTTTTGTCTACTACAACGATCCGATTATATAGCGAAACAAAAGATTCAATTGATGTTGAGCAGCAATAACCCCAAGTAGACTTATTCCGATAAGCGATGCGCTTAATGTGAGCTTCGCAATACCAGAAGTGCTTGCAATCGACTCTGATACTTCTCTGAAATGCCGATAGAAAATTGCTGCGACGAGTACTGCATACGACATGCTCGTAACCAGCCCAAGGAAGTAATATCCCGATGCACGCGTCTGGTCAGATTTAAAGACTGCAACCATCGCAGGAAGTATCGCAAATAAAATATATCCGGAAACTTTAATAATACTTAGTTCATCAGCTTGATTTTTTTGTTTTGGTGTAATTTTGAATGAGAACTCTCTTTTACTAAATGTATCAAATAGACTGTGCATAATGCCCCATGCCACATAAGGCCATCGTGCCAAAAGATAGAGTAAACTTTCCCATGACATTACTTTCGTGTCTGCAGGCCTAAATACGCCTTGGTTTCGGAGCCATCTCACAAGACTAATCACGATAATAAGCTGGGTACTCGTTATACCAACAAAAGCAACATAGTTAATTGAAACTATCGGCTGATTTTTCAAGATTGCAACAAGGGGCAGAACGTACCCGAGCACCGAGACCACTACAACCATCGGATACCACAATAATGCATTTACGACTTGGAATTTTTTCTTAAACGAAAGCTTTTTCAATCCAGGAGGCACAACGGTAAGAAATAAGTTCATGAGGCTTCTTGACCATTGAAATTCTTGTTTCATGCAGTCAGCAAACGTAACAGGTCCATCACCATGAGCAATAGCATCCGGCGCGAACGCACCGTTCCAGCCGTTAATACTCATGAGATATGTGGTACTGAAATCTTCTGCAAGCTCTGGTCCTATCCCGCCAATCTGTTTCAATGCCTTAGTGCGCACGCTATAGTGACTGCCGATACAATGTGGCATGAATTCGCCATTGAGTCCCATTTGATACGAGCCGTGCATACTTGCCTCTACATATAATCTGCCCCTTGCCGACCACGATTCACGGGCATTTGAATCACAGATACTTGGAGCTGCGACGTAGCCAACCGATTTGTCTGCATAAGGCTTAATTGCGTGCTTTACATAACCAGCTTCTGGGACATGATCTGCGTCAAATTGGAATACAACATCATACAAATCGTAGCCGTATGTATCGTAAAAGTATGCTAAATTTCCTTCTTTAGATCGAGTGCGCCTTGGCCACGTCGGTTGGTGATAATCATGCTTATTCTTACGTGTTGAAATTCTAACTCCGTGCTTCTTGCACCATCGTTTTACGTTTCTATCAGGGTCTTCATCTGCAAGCCACACATCATATTGGCTTGGATAGTCTTGATTCAACATCGCTTTTAAGGTTCGTTTGGTAATTTCAAAGGGTTCAGCACTTGGTACTCTTGTCGTAATGAGTGCTACACGAAGTTTTGGCATTGGCAAGTACGGATTTATCTTTCTCATCCGAGACACAAAATACAAGTAATACCAGAACGAAAAATGCACATATAACAGGACGATTGATGTTATGAGATAGCCTACGAGACCACTTTCTCGTCTAGGCGAACCGACCCACCACACAAAAAATACGAAATCACTACATAAATAAATAGCAATAAAGCGTTTCAGTATTTTTGCCTGTTTAACTGACAAAAATGGTCGATATAAATGACTCACCATACTCTCACCACACAAACTACGTGAAAACTTAATCTACAAATATTTATTATATACTAAATATGATTTATTACATAATTTATTTTTATATACTTTTTTATTTCGATTTAAGACAAGTATTACGTACTAAAAATAATAGCTCCACTTGAATCCCCACTTCTTGTAGTCTCTATGGGTATGCCATTTTTCATAGCGTTGTTTGTTCGAAAAATCTTCATCATCGACATCGTGCTCTCTAAATGATTTGCTTGGCTTTTTATATTCACAGAGGAACCCGTCAACGTCGGCCGCAAGTCGTGAATAAAGTGTCTCTACTACATAAAGTTTTGCAGCATTATCTAACTCGAAAGAAAGCATCATACGATCTTCATACAGCAGGCGCTTCTTATCCTGCTTTGTTAGCCTTTCTGACAAAATCAGATCTATATTAATCTCTTCAATCTCACCGCGAAAATATGCATCAATCGCATGCCGTGCGTCTTCCTTGACTTCAACTTCTTCTTTACATCTTGCTTGCATTATTTCTAAAGCATTTCGTATTTCTGCTGTTGGAACAAGATTTGTTGGCATACCTGCTTGCACTTGAGCATTTATATAGGGCAAAACGCTCCCCAATAGTGCATATGAATCAATGAGAGTCATCTCGTCATCCATTTTATAAGGGAATGCTCGACGAATAATTACATCGAAGAACTCTATCACTTCATCGTTCGAGATAATATCGTTTGCTCGTAAGGGTTCAAGCGGAAGATAAAATATATTTTCTGCCGTTTCAGATGATATGGTACCAAAATATTTTCGAAGCACGGTCTTATCTGCTTGAGAAAGTAAGCCATCTGGCAAGCGCAATTTTTCTTGCAAGATTTCTTGCATATAACGACTTGAAAAAATGTCTGATGGTACGTCTTGTGTACGTGATGCCGCATTCTCCATATATCTCGTATTAAATATTTTTTCGGCATCTTGTACGTCTTGCATGGGTAGCTGTCGATAACCATTTACGAAGAGCTTTCGAACGGCGTGCGCATAATAAGACGCATCATTCTTATCACCAAAATCTGGATGAGCTATACAATCTCCTTCAAGTACGCGCTTCATCTCAACTGCTTGGACCGCATCATGTAGAATCTTTGTCGCTTCTTCAGTGGTAAGCGCTTCACTAATACTCATGAGGTCAATAAATTCAGCAAGACCGCTAAAATTATCTTGCCAATTATCAAGATGCTTTAATTTTGCGATTTGTAGATGAAGCAATTCTTGTGATTTTGGCGATAAATTTTTTACTCTTATCATATCTTTCAGCGACTTTAATACTTCATTAAGCGGATCCAGATAAACTGAGCGTGGCGACATGCGCTCAATATCCATGAGCGCCGCAAGTGGGTTGACTAGAGCAAGTTCCATGAGGAGCTCGCTCGTTAATTGTTGCTGTTTGTCTACTTCTTGCTGGATTTCAGGATAAGCTTTCCTTAAATCCTCTGCGAGAGAAAATGCCCAGCCGAGGTGTTTCATATTGAACCCAATACCGTCATCTGGCATTACTCCAGGAAGAGTTGTGAGTGCACGGCGATTAAATTCGTAGAGCGTAATTGCTCCAAGTTGTGGCGCTATAGTGCGCGCTTCTTCTACACCTGCTTCTTTGTCGAGAATTTTAGTAAGCCAGTACGCTTCACTCCACTGCGCGTATCCAATGTGCTCTCGGGCTTTATCCATCCATACTTTATGATCGTCAGCACTTAAAACTTTACGCTCACTAAGTGTTTGCATCACGCTCCACGCAGATGAAGAGTCGCGAAGCTGGCTATCCCGATAATGCGGAGGATGCGCAATAGGAATTGTCTCAGGTTTAGAAAAATATATATCGGCGTTACCAAAGAGCTCAAGCGGTGTTGTTACTATCTTGAAATGCTCTAGCTCTTTTTCCATATCTAACGAAGTATGGCATAAAACTGAATAACTTTTCTACTTATGGCTATAGTGAGCTATCTTAGACGGCTCCATATTTCATAGATTTGTGATTTTACCTATTATATGTTATTGTATTCTGCTCGATGATGTATATTGATTCTGAATACCGCCTACGACAACTTACTCCTGGAGCTTTCAGGGAAGTTTCTGTCAGCCAAGGTGCCAAGCCAAAACATGCCCTTCAGGTCATTTCACTAGAATCTATGGTTGAAAAACTGGTGCAACATGAGGATGCTTTTTTGAAAGAGCATGTGCTGGGCTATGGAAAACATTTGGCTGAATCGTTTCGTAAAAGCGAAGCAGAAACATACTATAGTATTGCTTTTGGTGTAGGTTTTTGTGCACTTCGTGCGTCTAACCCACAACCCGCTGTGCCTCGAATACAAGAGAACGATTGGATACGTACTATTGAGCATGAAAAACAATTGGGGCATGAAGTACGGAGCTTTTCTGAACTCGCTTTTAAAGGTTTACAAGAAATAAAAGCGGTAAACAAAAATCTATATCTCGCCTTCCGACAGTGGGGAGAGTCTAACAATACCCCCGAAGCCATGACGCCATACACCATGCTTGGTACGATACACGCACACGACGTGCTCCATTTTGCATCTTTAAGATCAACCAATAGACCGTCAAATTAGTGTAAAACGAATAAAAAAATATTTAGTTTTCCACAAAGCATATTGCGGTCTTGACAAACAAGCGTACAATAAAGCTTAAGCCTAGCAAAAACTAGGCTTACATCGGTTGCATACCAAAACATACAATGTAGCGGAAAAAACGATACAGAAATATGATAAATAGGTAAGCGACAAGTAAGTTTTGAACTAACGGCAAAAAACCGAAACGTACCAAAACAAAACTCTCTTCACCGATGGGCTAGCCCCCTATCCGATACATTTGATAGTCTGCAGGCTATCAAACGGATACGGTATAAAAAACACCTCGAAAAAAATAAGAGGTGTTTTTTATTTCAAGATTATGGTTGCTAGTCCAAGAAACGCGAGAAATCCTAACACATCCGTAGCGGTGGTAATAAAAATGGTTGCAGATGATGCGGGATCTTTTTTTAGCTTTGACATGATAAGAGGCACAATCGTTCCAAATATCGACGCGACAACCAGGTTTACAACCATCGCGAGTGCTAAAATGAGCGCTATTTTATAATCACGATCTTTTAAGATGACGACAAAAGCGACCAAAAAGCCATTTATGAGACCGTTCGCTAACCCTGCTCCTACCTCATGCTTGAGTGTCTTATAGGCGGTGCGTAAACTTATCTGTTTCAAAGCGATACCCCGTACCATCACAGCGAGTGTTTGCGTAGCAGCATTCCCACCCATTCCAGCGACTATGGGCATATATACCGCAAGCAGGACATATTTTGATATAGTTTCTTCAAATTGCCCGACGGTAAAAGCGGCCAAAAACGCAGTTGCAAGGTTAATAATCAACCATTTGTATCGATACCCCACCT
>OEIV010000564.1_pt1 | contig 19629 bp, 13 predicted proteins | sample 1539231 | NCBI WGS metagenome assembly OEIV01 (sample SAMN03794762, study PRJEB22550) | activated sludge metagenome | feature: wastewater treatment plant; material: activated sludge; isolation source: Wastewater treatment plant of a petroleum refinery complex | place: Argentina: Buenos Aires ...
GGATGTTGTACTGCCGCCAAATGGAGCAACGATTTCCCCAACTTCTGCATTCTTCGTTAATACAGTTCCATCAAATGGGGCACGGATTAAAGTGTTTTCAAGAGCAACTTCATATTGTTTGATTCTTGCGTTTGCAACTTGTATTGAGGCCAAAAGTCTATTGTATGTTGCACCAGCCTGATCGAATGCCTGTTGCGAACTTAATCCTTTACCAAATAATTCCTTTTCTCGATTATAAGTATTCTTAGCGCTGATTAAATCTGCATTATAAAGTTGCAGATTGGCTTTTGCTTCATCAAGCTGAGCGAGAATATCTGTGTTTTCAAGTTTGCCAATAATTTGATTCTTTTTTACTTTATCACCTTCAACAACTCCTAGATAAATTAATCTACCTGTTCCTTTGGAGGCAATTGCCGCTTTACGCTGCGCAACAACATATCCACTTGCATTTAATGATGCAGTTGTCTGTCCTGGTTTTTGAAGCACCGCAGTTGTTAGATTAACTTCTACTGATGAACCAAGAAAAGATGTGATTACAAAATATCCAACTAATAGAAATATGATAACACCCACTACTATAAAAATATTTTTTTTACTCGGGTTTACTTCTGGTTTATTGGATCTATCAATTCTTAATGATGATAAGTCAGCGTTTTTTGTTTCCATTGAAATAGTCTTGTTTTTGAATGAGTTAAAATAGATAAACGATATTTGGAGCACAAAAGTTCAGTGATAAATGGCACAGATAAAGGTTGAGCGAAATATAAAAAAGGGAATCAAATAATTCCCTTCTTTTAAAAAATTTATTTTAAAGTGTTATCGCTCTATTTGAATGCCAAGCCAGTTTTCTAAGCGTGAATAAATTAGATCTTTATCGTTCTTTGAAAATCCTTTAATCCTTGAAGCATGTGATCCATTTGGCAAAACCATTTTTAATGAATTTGTTTTACCGGTTAAACAAACACCCGGCGATGTCCAGGGATCATTTCCGCCGTAAATAAATACAAAATTCTTAGATTCATTTGATGCCCAATCATTAATTTTTTTCAGCAATACAGGATCATAAGTTGGATTAGAATCTTTGGGGATAAAAAATGGCGTTTGTCCATCGGCATATTTGATGTAATCTTTGAATTGATCTACCTCGTATGCATAATAACCAAACTCAGTGTAGCATTGATAGAAGAACGGATAATTACTTTCTATACTTTCATCATCAAAATAAGTAACACCGCCATTAGCTAAAAAATGTTCCCAAATTTCTTCAATTGATGAATTCTTATCGGGAATATTTGAGCAATCACCATTTCCCCACTGCCAATATGCAAATGAATATTCAAGCACGGCATATTCATAAGCTTTTTCAATTCCAACAATTTCATATTTCAGATTTTTTAGGTCGGCATTTTCTAAAAATATCGGGTATAGTTCATCTCGCTTTTCAAAACAAAGTTTCTGGAAATTAAAAACTTTTTCTCTGCACTCAGGAGTTGAAACAGATTTTATCCATTCATACACTCTTTGATCATCGATAGATAGATTTAACGGACCAACGTATGGAACTGATGCATCAGCATCATCTGGATAGAAGTATCCATGAAATATTGCACAAGAACCGCCCTTGCTTATCCCTGTCGTTATCCATTTCCCGGTATAATAATTTTTAAACATTTCAATTATTCGATGATGATCATCGGCAGCTTGTTTAATCGTAAGATATTTCCAATCAAAAGGTGCTGGAACTGATTCACCAAAGTACCTGTGTTCAACCATTATTTGATTACAATTTAAAATTTTACTCAGCTCAGTTGTTCGGTTATTAACAGCATAACCATCTAGTTCAATAACCATCGGTTTTTCTTTATCAGTATGAGATAAAAATATTTGCTGTTTAAACTTTGGTCCATCCGGATTGTTATGATCGATAGGTTGAGAAACAAATATCTCATAAGCTTCAGAAAAAATCCTATCTGATTTGATTTGAGTTACCTCAATATCCGGTAAAGATTTTAGCCATTTATATAAATCTGAATTTAATGTATCCTCTATTTGAGGATAACTTGAATTTGTTAAAACAAATAAAACTAGAAATAACATGAATAGTTTAGACTTCATAAATTTCCTTGAAAAGGTTTTTGATTTAATAATTGATTTTTCAATTTATTTAAGCCGCCACCATAAGTTGTTATCCAGATATTGCCGCTGTTATCCTTGCAGCAACTGGTAACAGCATCGGATGAGATAAGAGAATTAGCTTTATTAAATATGGTCGTACTGCCATCTTGTCTTACAAGAACTAATCCCTCAATTGTTGATATCCATTTTCGATTGTTGTCATCAACATAAACATCGTTTAATGAGTTCGAAGCTGTACCAAGGTACTTATTTGTAAAAGATAATCCATCAAAAATAGAAACTCCGTTTCTTTTTCCGCTAGTATTCTGATGACAGCTCCAAATATTACCAATTTGATCGATATCAATCGCAGATACAGTATTGGTGGGATATAAATAAATTGAATCTGGATAATAGGTAAGAATCTCATTTTTTAATTTTATTATACCAGTGTTAGTAGCTATCCATATTGATTTATCTATACTGAACTTTAAGTCATTACACCAGAGATTATAGTCAGAATCATTATAATAAGTCCAATTTGTACCATCAAATTTAAATAAACCGGAAGACGCACCAATCCATGCATTACCCAGATCATCAAAATCAAATGAAAGAATATCATTTGATGTAAGCGGGGAATTATTTTTATTAAAATTTGTCCAGCTGGTTCCGTTAAAAATTCCAAATCCATTATTGGTACCAACCCATAAATTATTACTATTATCAATTTTAATTACATTTATTCTGTTAGATGGAATACTTGAATTTGAAGTATTAAATACAAAAAACTTGGAACCATCAAACTTCATTAACCCTTTATCAATAGTCGCAATCCACTTATAATCATTATGATCAACTGTAACACTTTTTAAATTATTTGATATTAATCCCGAATTAAAAACCTGAAAATCAACCCACACAGAAGTATCCTGCAATACACTAGAGTAAAGATTCATCATTCCACTTTCAACAATTGCTTTAAAAGTTACAGAACGATGCTGGGGATATGATAGAGTAATTGAATATTCCCCGGGTAATAAATTATCAATTGTATCGGGCGTGTGAGAAGTAATCAGTGAATCAAATATTTTTATTGATGCACCTGCCGGAATTGAGAACAAATTAATTTTTCCATACATAGCCGGGTTACTAATAAAATCTATAAAAAGATTTTTTGTTTCATCCTGAAATAATTGAAGTGTGAAAACTGAATCTTTATAATATTTTTTCTTTAGAGTTATTAAATAATCATTTGCATCAAGAAAAGTTAGACTATCAGGAGTAATTGAGCCTGTATTTCTTCCATTAAGAAAAATTGTAAATCCAGGTGGATTTGAATCAAATACAATTTTACCTTTTTGAGGTTCAGGTTCTAACGGACTGGTGGATATCTCCTGCTCACAACCCTGAACTAAAAGTGTTATAGTTAACAGAAAGAATATAAAATATAAATTCTTTTTTACTATTTCGGATCTCTTATAAATCATATAGAAAATTGAAGTTGTAACTTCTTATATAGTTTTCTAAAAATTTTAATCTCGTATATTTTTTATTTACCTGCGAGCCAAAAATTCCTAGTCCTCCCGAAATATTACTATAATCCCCTTCATCAAATCTAATAGATAGATTATTAGTGCTGTTATTGGAGACTGAAATATATCGTGAAACTTCGGCATCAAAAGTTAAAACTTCAAAATCAAGTGTCTGATGAATCGTAACATTTGATGGACTAACTAGTGAATCAGAATAATCAGATAAAAATCTACTGATGGCATCTAATTGATAAGACACAGAAAGATTTTTTGATGGTTTTGGAAACACTGGAGTTAATTTTCCATTAATCGTTTCATACCTAATAGGTAATTCCTTATAAGATATTTCATTAACACCATTAATAATTTGCTCACATTTAATTCTAAGTCGTGGCAAAAAATAGTATTGCGTTGAAGGAACTGACCAAAATAATTGGACAACAGTTTTTCCAACTGGTGGAATTAATACTTCACTTGTATTTTTAAATAATATTTCTTCCGGCGTTTTGCTGTATGCTTTTAATCGTTTTCCTGTCTTTAATAAAACTTCTAATTCAATATCTTTTGAATACCCAATCTTAAATCTATCTGAATAATAGTATTTAAGAGTATCAGAATTATCTATTGAATAGAAGCTTGTGTCATAAAGTCTATACACGGAATCCTGATACCAAATCCTAACGTCGGCTCCATCTTCAAATAAAAATTTTGGTGCTGTACCCGCATCTTCACCATCAGGATAACTTCTGGTAATAGAAATTAATTGCAAAGTAGTATCAGACCTCAAAATACATGCAACGCCATAGTCTTGCCTAAAATCTGTAAATGGATTAAACGACTCATCACAAGACAAAAAGTAAACGCTAAAAATGACGACTAATACGAAAAATTTTTTTTTCATATTTCAACCTTAACAGTTGCAGTAAATAGAAAAGGCAGCATATTAACTCGCCTGCCTGTATCACGTTCGTAGTAAAAAATATTCTCTCTGTTATAAGCATTAATTACATTTAAGCCAATACTAAAAACTGATGGTCCTATTATGAATTTTTTTGTTAATCCAAGATCGAGTCTGTGATACGCGGGAAGTCTACCTAAATTTTTATCAGCTAAAACTAAGTACGGCATATAGTTATTATTGCTTGATACAACTTCAAAAGGATTTTCAATGTTGTATTTATCGTAATATGAAATCATTTGAGTAAATGGTAATCCAGAGGATATCGTCCACACCGCGCTAACATTCCAAGAACTACCAATATTATATTCTAATAAAATATTGCCTGAATGTCTTGCATCATACTTAGGATAATAGACGTAATTATTTACTGTTTTGTATACCCAGCTTAATGAATAGGATGTTGAAACTGAATAAATATCATTGTGAATATAAAATCCAAATTCCCATCCGTAAGATTCGAGTGAACCTGAGATAAGATCTGGTTCATATTCAAAAATCTTTTCTTGATTTATCACTGGAATGTCTGAACTGTTCCTATAATATCCTTCAATTTGCAGGCTTGATTCTCTGGAAAGTTCATATTCAATTCCACCTGAGTAACTTATGCCTTTAGCCGGATTAAGATAGTCAGGAATAATAATCCATGGATCAAAAATTGAGATAATCTCATCTTCATCAGAAACTGCCGTAACTTCTTGAAGATAAATTCCGGCTGATCCTTTTAAAGCAATCTTTTCAATAGGTCTGAATGTAAAACTAATTCTCGGTTCAAATGATCCGGCGGAATTAGCATTTAATCCTGTTACATTAAGTCTTGATCCGACATCTAATCCGAACATTTCATATCTTAATAATTTATATTTTGCATATACACTTATGTTGCCCGCAAATTTGCTCAATTGTGATTCAATCCCGGTTTTACTTTCTGTGAGAAGCTGTGTATCAAGTATTTTAATCATCAATCCTAAGTCAATTTCATCTTTACTGTCTAACACTGCATTAAGATCAAACGTAATTGATACATCTTTAACTTCATTATTTAATGGTTTTAGATTGCTACCGTTCGGTACAATATTTCCTTCAAAATTACTTGCAGATATACCAAGTCTGGAAAAAAATGGAGCATTATAAATTTGAATCCATTCAAAATCCAACAGAAAATTTTTCCAGCCATATTCTTCACGGGCTGGATCGGAGTATTGAATATTGTCACTGCTCAGAAATGTGAATAATGAAAATTTTGCATTGTTAAATATCTTGGGACTTGAATAGTTAAGTTTTGCAGAAACATCATAAAAATCTATTGGAACCGTTTCATTGTTTAGAAATTTTTTAGTTATCTCATCCGAATAACTGAATCTTGTGGTTACTATAAATGAACCATTTGGAATTGGACCCTCAAGCAATCCTTTAGCGGTTAAAAAACTAACACTTGCACTTCCGCCAAGTCTTTTTTTATTGCCATCTTTGGTTAGAACATTCAGAATTGAGGATAAACGACCTGAGTATTCAGAGGAAAAACCACCTTTAAAAAATTCTATTGAATTGATCATATCGGGATCAATTGAGCTAAACAATCCAAGTGAATGAAAAGGTGCATAAAGAGTAACACCGTTTAATAAGACTAGATTTTGATCACCACTTCCCCCGCGAACATAATATCTGCTTGAAATATCGCCTGTAGAGCGAACCCCAGGTAAATACTGCAAACTGCGCATAACATCAGTCTCAACTCCTTTAGGAAGAGTCTCTAATTGTTTGATAGAAATCTTTTCCAAGCCAAGATCCGTAACATTTTTTTCAACTACACGCTCACCTATTTTTTCAATTGGATTAAGTTCGAGGCTTATTGGCTGTAAGGCAATAGTTGTGTCTTTAATCTGATTAGAATTGACGGCAAATTTGATTGATTTTGTTTTATAACCAACGTAAGAAACAATTGCTTCAAATTCCTGATTAGCAGGAACGCCGTTTATAATAAACATTCCTCTCTGATCAGTTGAAGCTCCGGTGTTGATTTCATTTATGAATACATTACAATAAACTAATACTTCTCCATTAGATGAATCGGTGACTACACCTCTTAGTTTTCCGAATTGCTGGGCATTAGAAAATTGTGAGAAGCTTAGAATTATTAATAAAACAACTTGTAGGATTTTAATAAACGTGTTCTGCAATCTAGTTTCTGTAAGAGTTATAATTAAAATGCAGAACTAATATATATTAAATCATTTTTAGAATACACACTTATTTTTTCCCAATTCATTTATAATCTTATAAGAATAGACTACCCCTGATTTCAGAGACAGAATAAATATTAAATAATTCTCAGAAAGATTATTCTTCAAGTGTACTTAAATTCCCAGGATCCAAACCTAATGCTTTAGCCTTCAGTACTCTTCGCATAATTTTTCCACTGCGAGTTTTAGGTAAAGATTCAACAATCTCAATGGTTTCCGGTTTAGCGATCGGACCAACTTCGTGACCAACATGTTGTCTCAATTCTTCAATCAGCTTATCCGATTTTTCATAACCAGTTCGTAACAAAACATAACAATGAATTGCATTTCCTTTTACATCGTGCGGCAAACCAATTGCTGCAGCCTCTGCAACGGCTTGATGACTAACCAATGCACTTTCAATTTCCGCAGTCCCGAGTCGGTAGCCTGAAACTTTTATTACATCATCAACTCTTCCGATAATCCAGAAATAACCATCCTCATCTTTACGTGCCGAATCTCCGGTCATATAATCCCCCGGATACTTGCTCCAATATTGATTTACATATTTATCAGGATCATTCCATATTGTTCTTAACATAGATGGCCAAGGCGTTTTTATAACAAGATAACCTTCTTCATTCGGTTTAACGGAATTACCAGCTTCATCAACGACATCGGCAATAATTCCTGGAAATGGTTTAGTACCTGAACCCGGTTTTAGTGGAGTACACGGCATAGGAGTTATCATAAACATTCCTGTTTCCGTTTGCCACCAAGTATCCATAATAGGACATTTTCCTTTACCAATAACTCGGTGATACCATTTCCACGCTTCAGGATTTATTGGTTCACCAACACTTCCTAATAATCTTAATGTTGATAAATTATAACGATTGGGCCAGGCATCTCCATATCTCATTAAACCACGAATTGCAGTTGGGGCTGTATACAAAATATTTATTCCATACTTCTCAATCATTTGCCACCAGCGATGTGGATAAGGATAGGTTGGTGCTCCTTCGTACATGAAAGATGTTGCTCCATTTAGTAAAGGACCGTATACGATATAACTGTGCCCCGTTATCCAACCTGGATCAGCAGCACACCAGTATCTATCTTCTTCATGAATATCAAACACATATTTTAGTGTTGTGTAAGTACCAACCATATAACCACCGTGTGTATGCATAATTGCTTTAGGCTTACCTGTTGTGCCGGAAGTATACAACATAAAAAGCGGGTCTTCTGCATCAACAATTTCAAGACATTCTGTACTGTTCGCTATCGGAAGATTAACTAATTCGTGATACCACATATCTCTTCCAAATTCCATATTTATCTGATGACCAGTTCGCTTAACTACAAGTACACTTTCAACAGTTGCCGCACGTTGTAAAGCTTCATCTGCAATTTTTTTAAGCTCTACTATTTTTCCTCTCTGATAAGCACCATCAGCGACAATTAAAACTTTTGACTGACTGTCTTCCAATCTTTCATGAAGTGCTTCTACAGAAAATCCTCCATACACAACTGAATGAATAGCTCCAATTCGTGCACAAGCTAACATACCAATCATTAATTCTGGAATTCGGCCCATATAAAGAGTAACTCTATCACCTTTTTTTACGCCAAGACTTTTAAGAACATTTGCAAAGCGGCATGTTTCTCTGTGTAATTTGAAGTACGAATAAGATCTAAACTCGCCATCTTCACCTTCCCATATCAGTGCAAGTTTATTTCTTCTCGGTGTTTGAACATGAACATCAAGACAGTTATAAGCTATGTTAGTTTTTGCACCGGTAAACCACTTGAAGAAAGGTCTATTGGAATCATCAAGTACTTTATCCCACTTAGTAAACCAGTAAAGATTCTTTGCTTCGGTTTCCCAGAATCCAATAGGGTCTTTTTCGGCAGATTTATACAAACTTTCACATTTCGCATGTGCATAATCCATTATCTCATTGGTTGGATAATAAACTTCACCGGTAAGTTTTTTTTCTGCCATTTGATGTTCCTCTATTGTGGTAGTGAATTAAAATATTTTAAAAGGAAATTAAAAGTAGTTTAGATGAGAATCAATGATGAGTTTAGCTATTTTTAGAATGCGGGACGAAATAAATCCATCCCGCTTTAAAGAACTTTAGAATTTGTTAGGCCCTGAATTTTTTATTGCATCAGAAGTACCCTCAGAATATTCTTTGAAGTTCTCAACAAACATATTAGCAAGTTTTTTGGCTTGCTCGTCATATGCATTCTTATCAGTCCAGGTATTCTTCGGATTTAATACTTCATTTGGAACATCCGGACAAGTTTGAGGAACCATTAAATTAAAAAATGGATCTTTAACATATTCAACATTCGCTAATTTGCCTTCTAATGCTGCAGTTAACATAGCGCGGGTATATTTTATTTTCATTCTATTTCCAACGCCGTATGGTCCGCCTGTCCAACCGGTATTAACAAGCCAGCAATTTACTTTATGCTTAACTATTTTTTCACCCAGCAACTTTGCATATACACTTGGATGAAGAGCCATAAAAGGAGCTCCAAAACAAGTACTGAATGTTGCTTTTGGTTCTGTAACCCCTTTTTCTGTTCCCGCAACTTTTGCAGTATATCCCGAAATAAAGTGATACATAGCTTGTTCAGTTGTAAGTTTTGATATTGGAGGAAGAACACCAAATGCATCTGCAGTGAGCATAATTATATTTTTGGGATGTCCTGCTTTTCCTTCTTCCACAATATTTGAAAGATGAGAAAGTGGATAAGCGGCGCGAGTATTTTCAGTAAATGTTTCATCATCCAAATCTAATCTTCTAGTGTGTGCATCTATCTGAACATTTTCTAACACTGTCCCGAATTTTCTTGTGCATTCATAAATCTCTGGCTCGGCTTCTTCGGATAATTTGATAACCTTAGCGTAGCATCCGCCTTCATAATTGAACACTCCGTCATCACTCCAGCCATGTTCATCATCTCCAATTAATTTTTTATTTGGATCTGCAGAAAGAGTTGTTTTACCAGTACCGCTTAATCCGAAGAACAATGCAACATCATCATCTTTACCAACATTAGCAGAACAATGCATAGACATTATACCACGAAGAGGCATAAGATAGTTCATTATTGTAAAGACTGATTTTTTAATTTCACCAGCATAACTTGTTCCGCCGATTAATACTAACCTTTTTGCAAAGTTTAATAGAATGAATACTTCCGAATTTGTGCAATCAACTTCTCTATCAGCATGAAAATTTGGCATTTGAATAATTGTAAAATCAGTTTTATGATTTGCCAATTCTGCATCGTTTGCATATCGTCTGAACATATTTCTTGCGAATAGAGTATGCCAGGCATTTTCAGTTACAACTCGGATACCTATTCTATGTTTCTCATCTGCACTTGCATAACAATCTTCTACATAAAGATCTTTACCTTGAATGTAGGCCATCATTTTGAAGTAAATTCTTTCTGCACATTCTGCAGACATTCCTTTATTTACTTTCCCCCACCAAATATTTTTTTCACTTTCGGGCTCCCGCACAATAAACTTATCATTTGGACTTCTTCCTGTATGATAACCTGTTCTTACAACCAATGGTCCCAAATGAGCAAGTAAACCTTCTCGCCTTCTTATAACTTGTTCATATAGTGCAGGAGTTCCATAATTATAAAAAACCTCGCGAGTGTTTCTTATTCCTATCGATTCAAGTTCTTCCATCAACTTAACTTTTTTGATCATAAATTTTCCTTAAAATTTTTTAATGTTTATATATTGAAACAGTGACTTAACTAAATCTCATTTCAATCTAATCAGTTTTTTCTTAAAATGTTAACCAGATCATATTCAATTTTTTCTTCAGAATAAAATGCTTCTCCAAATTTTTTACCGATTGAAAATCCATAAAATTCCGCACGTGATTTAATATAGTTAAGAAACTCCGGGCTGCTTATAAAAGTTTCTGGTTCCCTACTCTTTGGATCATGAAATTGGGTGGAATAACATTGCACCGATTTCATTTTAAGTTCCATAGTTTCTGAGATATCAACTATAAAGGTTGGATCAAAAGTGTAAGTCTGCATATAGTAAAATACTTTTTGAGGTCTGTAATGATTTTGAGGCACTTCCTTATCAAACGTTTTTATCTTTGATAATCCCGTTGAAAACATTGCGCGTTTAATTAATTGACTCGCATCAATATGATCTGGATGGCGATCATTAAAATAAGGAGCAAATACAATTTTGGGTTTAAACTTTCTTATCTCAATAATTACCTTCATCAGATTCTCTTTTGAGTTTCTAATATCACCATCAGGAATTTCTAGATTTTCCCTTACCGCAACCTTTAAAGCTATTGCAGCATTAAAGGCTTCACGCTGCCGAGTTTCCGGTGTGCCTCTGGTACCAAGTTCACCACGAGTTAGATCAATGATGCCAACTTTGAGATCACTTTTGGTAAGCTTTGCAATTGTTCCTCCCATAGCAAGTTCTGCATCATCTGGATGAGCAGCAAAAATCAGAACGTCTAAATTCATTTTCTCCTTAAACTTTTATTTTAACTGTTTGAACATAAAAATTTTTCTATATGTTTGCTAATGAATAGACACAAGTTTTGACTTGGTTAACATTCTTTTTTCTACTAAATAAAAAAAATTGTTTGTTATTTTATCACTTGTTTTTATCTTCAATCCGCAAATCCGATTATTTAATCATAATTTATTCAGTGAGGTTTCAGGATGAAGGTTTTCTTTACAGCACTATTTTCTGTCTTTCTTACCACAGCTACATTTTCACAATTTTATACTTGGGAATTAAAACAATCAGGCAGCAGTCTTGGTGGCCCAATTGATGTTGAATTGTTTAATGCAAATAATGTTTATTATGGATCTGATAATAAAGTATACAAAAGTACTGATCGAGGTGAAACCTTTACCCAAATGGGAATTAATGTTCCTCAAGCAACAGAAATAAAATGTGTAATTGTAGATAACTTTAATCCTTCCACAATTGTTGTTGGAATTGAGGGTACAACAGATAAAGTAGTTAAGACAACGAATTCAGGATCTTCTTGGACTATTACAGCTGATGGCTTATCATTCTCTTTCTTTGGAATTCCTATTACACAAGATCCAACTCATCCGGATACCCTTTATATGATGAATGGAACAAATTTTTCTCGCTCAACTGATTTCGGTTCTACTTGGACAACTATTTCAACAAGTGTTGGTTCAAATAGTGCTCCTTGTGATATTGAAGTCTTTCCTGACACATCCATTATTCTTGTAGGTGATAATGGTACTGGAATATTTAGAAGTACTGATTATGGCATAACATGGGCTCAAACTTATAGTACATCTGGAGAGATCCCAACAATCTCAGTTGATTTCCAAAATCCGGGAATTGCCTGGGCAACTAAATGGAGTGGCGGCGGCGGTATGCTTAAGTCAACAAATTTTGGTCAAACGTGGACGCTTGTTCCTTATTTTGGATCAATTAATATGTGGGGAATCCATATTCAAGAATCAGATGGAAAAATAATTTTGGCTAACAGTTATTCAACTTCTCCCGGAAGCTGGAGATCTACCGATGCTGGTGCTACCTGGATTCCTATTAACATTCCGGCTTCAGGATATCAGGTTGTTTCAATTGATTCTATGACACAGTTTGCAGCACAAGGAGGCGGATTTTATAAACTTGATTCACCTTATTTTATACCAGTCGAACTAATTTCATTCAGCGCCTCTACTGTTGATGGAAATACAACTCTAAATTGGACCACCGCAACTGAGTTGAACAATCTTGGTTTTGAAATCGAGAAAAGCATTAATAATGAAATATTCGAAAGAATTGGGTTTGTTCCAGGATACGGAACGACATCAGAAAGTAAGAGTTATAATTTTTTTATTTCTAATCTGCCGTCTCAAAAAACTTTTTACAGATTAAAACAGGTAGATTTTGACGGAACTTTCGAATATTCATCATCCGTAGAAGTTATGGGAGTTACACCAGTGGAATTCTTCTTAAAACAGAATTATCCTAATCCCTTTAATCCTTCTACAAAAATTGGATTTACTCTCCCAATTGAGAGTAATGTTAAGATTACAGTTTATAATTTGATAGGACAAAAAGTAGGAGAATTGGTTAACTCTAAATTCTCAGCCGGAAATCACTCAGTTGATTTTAATGCTTCTAACTTATCAAGCGGAATTTATCTATACAAGATTGAAGCAGGAAATTTCACATCTGTTAAAAAGATGCAGTTGATGAAATAGTTTTAATATGTATTTGACAAAAGGATTTAAATCTTTAATGGTTTAAATCCTTTTTCTTTTTAAACCTCTGTCTTATTTTTGATTAAGCAATCAAGAAAGAATCTTATGAAAAGTTTAATATCGATTTTCTTATCACTCCTAATTTTATCAACTATAGAAGCACAAACAATGAAAACAGCATTTATCAATGGAAAGATTTACACTGTAAATGAAAATCAGCCGTTAGCTCAGTCAGTTATAGTTGAAGGCAATAAAATTTTATTTGTAGGATCAGATATTGAAGCAAAACAATTTATCGATTCCAACACAAAGGTGATTGATCTTTATGGTAAACTAATGCTGCCTGGATTCATCGATAATCATGTTCATTTTATCAGTGGTGGATTTTATTTACTTGGAATCGATTTACGTCCTGCAAATTCTACAACTGAATTTAGAACTATTTTAAGAGAGTATGTATCAAAGTATCCTAATAAATGGATTACCGGAGGCTATTGGGATCATGAAAAATGGGAAGTAAAAGAACTTCCAACCAAAGAAATGATTGATGACATAGCGCCAAATACTCCGGTCTTTGTTGAAAGATTAGATGGACACATGGGGCTTGCTAATTCTTATGCGATGAAACTAGCTGGTATTACAAAAGACACTGAAAGCCCTGATGGCGGATTGATTGTGAAAGATCCAAAAACGGGAGAACCAACAGGTGTCCTAAAAGATAATGCAATGAACTTTATCTATAATATCATTCCCTCTGCAACATCACAGGAAAATTATGATGCAGCACTAGCAGCATTGGAAGAAGCTAAAAGTTTAGGAATTACAAGTGTTCAGGATATTACATTTGAAGATGCGCTTACAACATTCAAAAAGTTAAAAGAAGAAGGAAAACTTACTTGCAGAATTTTTACTCGTTGGCCTATTTCTGATTATAAGAATCTTGTAGATAAAAATATTAATATTGGTTATGGTGATGACTTTATAAGAATGGGTTCACTAAAAGCATTTGCTGATGGTTCACTAGGTTCGAGCACAGCCTGGTTTTTTGAAAGATATAATCAGGATACGACTACAACAGGTTTGCCTATGGATATTATAACCGATGGCAGTATGGAGAAATGGGGACTAGATGCTGATAAAAATCATTTGCAGCTTTCAGTTCATGCAATAGGAGACAAAGCAAATTCTTATATGCTCGATTTATATGAAAAGATAATCAAGCAAAATCCTAAATGGGATCGAAGATTTCGGTTAGAGCATGCACAGCATGTAAGAATTGAAGATATAAAAAGATTTGCTGAACTTGGAGTGATAGCATCCGTACAACCTTACCATTGCATTGATGACGGAGTTTGGGCTGAGAAGCGAATTGGACCTGAAAGAATTAAATACACTTATCCATTTAAATCGTTTTTAGATGCAGGTGTAAAAATGTGTTTTGGCACCGATTGGTACGTTGCTCCCTTAAATCCTTTGCTTGGAATTTATGCAGCTGTAACCAGAAGAACTTTAGATGATAAAAATCCAGATGGATGGATTCCAGAACAAAAGATTTCTGTTGAAGATGCAATTAAATGTTATACTATAAATTCAGCTTATGCCTCTTTTGAAGAAAATATTAAAGGCACAATTGAAACAGGAAAACTTGCTGATCTTATAATTTTAAGTGACGATATTCTAACGATAGATCCGAATAAAATAAAAGATGTAAAAGTTGAAATGACAATGTTTGATGGTAAAGTTATTTACAATAAATAGTTAATTCTATTAATGAACTTGGTATACAGGTGGTTTGAATATTTATTTTTTCTTTTTAGTTTATTTGCACACTAATCCAAGGAAAAACATGAAATTATTACAGTTATTCATTCTTACATTTGTTCTTAGTATTTCTTTTAGTTTGATTGACATATCATATTCACAATCAATTTATTTCTGTGAAGGTGTTGATGATGATGGTCAGCCAATTAATGAAAGTTCTGTTTTTACAATCCCTAAAGATGGCGGATATTTATATGTGCTGGTACAACTGCCATTCGAAATTGACTGCGGGGAAGTTGGAATTGAAATCTATAGAAACGGGAAGCATGATAACACGATTGATATGGATACAGAATTTAACTGGACATGGTTTTATAAACAGATCACATTTTATAAATCGGGAGAATACAGTATAGAGATATATGATTATTGCAATAACGAGTTTGTAGCATCAGGAACAGTTGAGATTAATAAGGATTAGTTATTTTAGAGTTAAGTTTGTTATAACCCAGTTTAATAAGCTGGGTTTTTTTATTTCCTTAACACAATTCCTATCCAATCATCCAATTTCAAATAATCAATTTCGCTAAATCCAATTTCAGAAAATTTGAAATTAATTGCTTCCCTATCCATTTCAAGTAAACCCGAAAGAATTAAAACTCCATTTTGTTTTATTCTTGATTCAAATCCTTCGGCAAGTTCTAATAATATATTTTTTTGGATATTTGCAATCACCAAATCGAATTCTTTTTCAGTAATTTCTTTTAATTCACATTTTCTGATTTCAACTTTCTTTTGTACGTCATTTAACTGCGTATTTTCAATTCCATTATCATAGCACCATTCATCAATATCAAAGGCAATTACACTTTCTGCACCTAGTTTTGCTGCAGCAATACCAAGAATTGCTGTCCCTGAACCAGCATCCAAAACTTTCATACCCGGCTTTAAATATTTTTCTACAAATAATAAGCATATTTTAGTTGTTTGGTGATCTCCCGTACCGAAGGACATTTTGGGATCTAACGTTAAAACAGTTTCACCGGGCTTTGCTTCATAATCTTTAAATGTTGGTTTGATAACAATATTATCTGTAACACGAACCACTTCCCTGCTGTTCTCCCATTCTTCATTCCAGTTTTTTTCAACAATATAATTTTCCTGAACAGAAAATTCACGTAATAGTTTATTTTCTTTTAGATGTTGCAGTTCATTTTCTATTGCTTTAGTTGTAACATTTTGATCCTGTGCAAAAACTTTTATACAATTAACTTCTTCGTTAATGCCGTCTATGTTAAGTTCCCACAAAATTGAAGATAGAATTTCAACATTAAATGGTTCGGATGTTATAATATATTCTTTATATGATTTTTTCATTGATACCAAGGATTTTTATGTAAAACATTTGTTCTGAACTCGTTTCGAAATCTTAATTATGACTAGAAGCTGAAACATGTTCAGCTTAACAAAAAGACCTTATTTTATTTCTGATAATACTTTGCAAATTTCATCCTGCAATTCTCTTGCTTTGGTGGATGATCCAACATAATTCTGCATCATAATTGAAAATGCTATTGTATGATTTTTTATTGTCGTTAAATAACCAGACAAGGTACTGACTCCGGTTAAAGTTCCAGTTTTTGCATGCACGTTATTTTCTGCTAGTGTCTTTTTCATTCTATATTCAAGAGTTCCATCAACCCCGGCAATTGGGAATGAATCATAAAGTATTCTATACAATTCAGGTTTTTCATTATAAAAATATTTTAAAATTGAAACGAATAAATTGGTACTAACAACATTGTAATGTGATACTCCGGAACCATCTACCAACCGATAATCTTTTGGATCTAATCCAATTTGCTCAATCATCTTTTCGAGAACCTTAATTCCGTTTTTTGCATTTGCAGGTTTTCCATAAAACATTTCAGATAGGGCAAGCAGAGTCATTTCTGCACTAAGATTATCACTTTCTTTGTTAAGATTTACGATGACATCAGAATATTTTCTGCTGAAAGATGTAAGAAATATTTCAGTTCCATTCAAGTGTCTAGTTTCTAAATTTCCTAAGACTTTTACCCAATTTGAATCCAATACTTCAGAAAGAACTTTTAGGAAAAATAGTTCAGGATTGAGAACATTAACTTTTGTTGAGTATGTTTTATTGTCATCCTTCCCAACAATTTTGATTTCATTTTTTCGTTCTAACCAGTTTCGATCTATGAAAAGTTCTTCATCAGTTTCGATTCTTTTAATGTCTATATATTTTGATTTGGGATTTGTTGTTATCAATTTTTCTTTACTATCATAGTTTACCTCAACACAATTGTCATTGAGATTTAATGCACTCAAATAAGGTGCATCGGAGGATGGATCATCATCCCACATCCATCCTTTGCCCCAATGGAGTGAATCTTTGAACGAAACATCACCATAAATGTTTCCAGTAATCACGGAAATATTTAAGGATTTAATCGCATCAACAAATGTGTACAAATCCTTAGTAACAAAATCAGGATCACATGCACCATTAATAAAAATATCCCCATAAAGTGTATCATTAGAAATATAGCCATCATAGTACAAATCTGTTTGAAAGTTGTAATCTGGGCCTAGATATAATAATCCTGCAGCAGATGTTATTACTTTCATATTTGAAGCAGGGCGCAATAAAATAGTTTCATTTTTTTGATATAACGTTTTATTTGCTGTTAAATCTTCAACCTGAATTGAAACAAGGCAACTTTCAAAGAATTTATCCTTTAGAACATTATCAATTTTTGATTTTATGGATTGCGGATATGCAGATACAATTAAGATCGTTAGGAAGAAAAATATTTTTTTCATTAGTTAACTTTCAAAGTTAAAACAGTTCTAACTTACACTGGAATGACTGAACGAATTTATCTTAAAAATAGTGACGCACTCTAAACTCTACACCAATTTCATCTTCAACAACTTTACGTGATTTTTCTATTTCTACTTCATCTAAAGATACAACACTCATCACAACTTTTTTGACAAAAGATTTAGCCAATCCTGCAAACTTCTTCATTTCATCAAAATGATCTTCACTAACTCTCATCAACTCTGAATACTGTTTTGAATTGAATGAATTAAAGCTAATAGAAACGACATCAATAATATCTTTCATCTCAGGAGTTATGTCTCTTTTGTTGATCATATTTCCGTGCCCGTTAGTATTAATTCTTGTTTTGCCGCCATTCGCTTTAACATACTTTGCAACTTCTTTAACGACATCCCAGCGAATTGTTGGTTCGCCATATCCGCAAAAAACAACTTCATCATATTTTGATGGATCACCAATTTCCTTAATATAAATATCAGATGTTGGTTCTTCCGATTTTGTCATCCCAAGATTGTAACCGTGTAAAAACGGATCTTCTTTTCGTCTGCAAAATGTGCAATCAGCATTACAACGATTCGTAACATTTATATAAAGAGAATTACCAAGTAAATATGTAAAACTTATTTTGGGTGCTTTTCCGATTCCAAAAAATCTAAATGTATTTAACGAGGTTATTCTTGCAACTTCTTCCATGGATATTTTGTGGACATCTGCAACTTGTTGAGCTACATAGCTAACATAGGAAGGTTCATTTCTTTTTCCGCGAAATGGCACAGGAGTCATAAAAGGTGAATCTGTTTCAAGCATTAAATGATTTAAATCTATGTGACTAAGAATTTCTCTCAATCCATCACTTTTTTTAAAAGTAATATTTCCTGTAAAAGAAATAAAATGATTCATCTTCATAAACTCTAAAGCATCGCTTAGCGAACCATTATAACAGTGAAATTGCGCTTTTAATCCAGTTCCGCAATAACTCTGAATAATATCCATCATATCACCATCAGAATCACGATTATGAATGACAACGGGGAGTTGAAGTTTTATTGCTAGATCTAGTTGGGATTTAAATGCTTTTATTTGTTGATCCTGAGGAGAAAAATCATAGTAATAATCCAAACCAATTTCACCAATCGCAACAACTTTTGGATGTTTAGCAAGTTCTTCGATCTCAAATAGTAAAGATTCATTCCATTCTTTTGTATCGTGTGGATGGATTCCAACAGTTGCGTAAATTTGTTCGTACTTCTCAGCAAGCGTAATTGCTTCTTTTGCTGTCTTTATATCTGTGGCAGGAACAACAATAAAATCAACACCATTATCCTTTGCTCTTTGTATTACTTCATCAACATCTTCTTTGAAGTTCTCAAAAAATAAATGAGCATGAGTATCAATAAACATTATACAACTTCACCAATCAATAAAGGATGTTCATGAACATCGTGTGCAGCCTGAAAAGTTATAATTTTATCTTCTTTTGAAATCACAGCGATCAATCCAATTCCGCAATTAAAAACTTTATGCATTTCCTCATTGGATATATTTGCGGTCTGTTGAATCAGTTTAAATATAGCAGGCATTTCCCAATTGCCCCAATGAATTAATAATTCTAAACTTTTTGGAATTATGCGAGATGTATTCCCAATAATCCCGCCACCTGTAATGTGAGATAAACCCTTAACATCAACAGAATTCTTTAGTGCTGTAATAAGTGGTAGATAAGATTTATGAACTTTTAGTAATTCATCACCAAGTGTGTTATTAAGTTCAGGAATAAAATCTTGCACACTATATTTTTCCAACAAAACTTTTCTAGCCAGCGAATAACCATTTGTGTGCAAACCGTTTGATGGAAAACCAATCAGCAAATCACCTTTTTTAATTTTCTTGCCA
>OEIV010000565.1_pt1 | contig 19604 bp, 14 predicted proteins | sample 1539231 | NCBI WGS metagenome assembly OEIV01 (sample SAMN03794762, study PRJEB22550) | activated sludge metagenome | feature: wastewater treatment plant; material: activated sludge; isolation source: Wastewater treatment plant of a petroleum refinery complex | place: Argentina: Buenos Aires ...
TGAGCAAAAAACAAAAAGCGAAATACAAGCATGGTGTTTTTAAAAAAAAGAGAATGGAAGAATTTTTCCTGCCACTAACACAGCATGAAGACCCCAAAAAGCACCTATATCATCGTTTCCATTTCCCTGTTCGTCGGCCTGTTGCATTTCGTGATTGGCCCGGATTACCAGGGCATTTTCAGGCAATTTATACGTGGATACCTGATTGACATACTGCTGCCCATGAACCTGTATTTATTGTTGCAGGTTTCTTTAAGAAAGCATATGAGCGTAAAGCATGCCCGGATAGCAGGTGCCATTTTCACGATTGTTGTTGGCACAACAGTAGAAATATTACAACTCTATAAAATTGAATTCCTGGGAAAAACCTTTGACCCCTGGGATTTTCTGATGTATGCTTTGGGAGTCGGGCTGGGCATGGCCATTGACCTTGCCCTTATTGAACGGTTTGAAAAGCAGGCACAGCAACATGAATGATAACGGCTCCGCATCGGTCGGACTCCGGCCCTTCCCGATTATATGAACGGTTTGCCATTCCCCCCTTAATTGCCTATTTTGAAACCATTAATACATCATGCCATGAAAAAAATCCGGTTCATACTTTTACTGTTATGTTTCTCATACGCGGTAAGCGCCCAAAACGCCCGGGAAGATGTTGCCAAAGCCTGCCTGAATTATATTGAAGGGTTTTACGAAGGCGATACCACGAAGCTTATCAAAAGCCTGATGCCAACGCTGTATAAATTCGGTTACTGGAAAAACAAATCCACCGGAACCTATGGCCCGGATGGCCAAATGACGTACCGGCAGGCACTGGATTATGCAAGAAAGGTTATGGAGAAACAGAAATTTGCCAAAGCCGATGCGCCTAAAAAAGTGGAAGTGCTGGATATCCAAAACAGCATCGCTGCCGCCAAAGTAACCGCGTTCTGGGGGATAGATTATATATTGCTTTCTAAACAAAATGGCCAGTGGATGATTGAACAGGTTCTGTGGGAAGGGCCCTTGCAGTATTAAGGGAGATTTATAACAGACAGCCCTATTCAATCAAAAGGTACAGCCATACCCTTTAATGATAATTACAAAACAAGATAGCAGTTATCCGGCATGACTAAAAAAAGCATTGAAAAAACCTGCGTTAATGGCCACTCATTTTTTAAAAGCAGCGACTGCCCGGTCTGCCCGGTTTGCGAAGCCGCCCGAAAACCAACTGAAGGTTTTCTCGCTTCACTGGCCGCCCCGGCAAGAAGGGCATTGGAAAGCGCAAAAATCGGCACATTAAAAGAACTGAGCAGGTATAGTGAAACAGTAATAGCAGCCCTGCACGGTATGGGAAAAACCACCATAACCAGGCTGCAGGCATTATTGAAAAAAGAAGGATTGACTTTCAAAAAACAACGACTAATACAATAGGAATTTATTTATAAATATTACCGCATTTTTGCAATCAATAAATCCAAATGCACTTATTTACACTGGACGACATCAAAGCGGCACATGCCAAAGTAAAAACAGGGGCCGATTTTCCGAACTATATACAAGCGCTCATACAACTGGGTGTAAAAAAATATGACAGCTTTGTAAGCGACGGCCACGCCATTTTCTTTGGTGATGAAAACCACCAGGTTGTTTCCGGGCCCATGTATGCAGCCCTGCCGGTTGCCGGCACCGGCAATACCGGGTTATTCAAACAATACCTGGAAAGCCACCAGCAGGGACGGACAGATTATGCCAGCTTTTGCAAACACGCCGCAGAAACAGGGGTTGAAAAATGGACTGTTGACCTGAACCGGATGACCTGCACTTATTACGACACAGCGAATACAAATATGCTGGAGGAACAAATTCCTGCTACTGGATAATTCAGGTTAAAAATACATGTCGGTTTACACGCAGTTGAGCACAGCGCCCATCAAACTTTTTTTTACCGGAAATCTTATTCGGCCCTACCGTGCATAACCGATGTCATGAACTAACTTTCACCCAATAATTTTTCCCTTCCCACCCCCTTATATTCCTTATTTTTGCGGCCTAATTATACATATGAACAGCAATACTCCCGCAGATAAAGCAGCCGTGAAAAAGATACATAATTTCAATGCGGGCCCTTCCATCCTTCCGCAATCGGTGTTTCAACAGGCTTCGGATGCCATCCTCGATTTCAACGGCACGGGCCTTTCCATACTTGAATTCGGCCACCGTACACCCGAATTCACTGCCGTGATGGAGGAAGCCCGCGGGTTGGTAAAAGAACTGATGAAACTGGATGATGACCACGACGTGCTGTTCCTGCATGGAGGCGCTTCCACCCAGTTCATGCAGGTGCCCATGAACCTGCTGGACAGCAAGGATACTGCCGCATACACCGATACCGGCGTGTGGAGCAGCAAGGCCATCAAGGAAGCCAGGCTCTTCGGGAAAGTGGAAGTGGTTTGCTCATCCAAAGACAGGAATTACACCTATATACCCAAAGATTTCGCCGTTCCTAACGATGCCCGTTACCTGCACATCACCACCAACAATACCATTTACGGAACCCAGTGGCAGCAGGTACCGCATACCAGCAACAGCCTGGTGGCCGATATGAGCAGCGACATATTCAGCCGCTCCCTCCACTTCAACGCGTTCGATCTCATCTATGCCGGCGCACAGAAAAATATGGGCCCAGCCGGGGTTAACCTGGTGGTGCTGAACAAAAACATACTGGGAAAAATAAAAAGGGTGATCCCTACCATCATGGATTACCGCAACCATATCAATGAAGGCAGCATGCTGAACACACCGCCCGTTTTTGCGGTGTATGTCTGCCTGCTAACCCTGCGCTGGCTTAAGTCACAGGGAGGCATACACGCAATTGAACAGCGGAACAATGAAAAGGCTGCCATGCTCTACCGGGAAATTGACAACAACCCGCTGTTTACCGGTACAGCAGTAACGGAAGACCGCAGCCGTATGAACGTATGTTTCGTAATGAACAACCCTGACCTGGAGCAAGCATTTCTTGATTTTGTGAAAACCCGGCAGATTACGGGCATAAAAGGCCACCGGCTGGTGGGCGGATTCCGGGCATCGCTGTATAACGCATTGCCGCTCAGCAGTGTGGAAGTACTGGTAACTGCCATGCAGGATTTTGCCAGCCTGCATGCATAACGAATTATGAGCAATTTTAAAAAAATATGCTTACTGCGTATTGATTATTTTTACAGCTATTAACCATCGGCATATGATCACCATAAAACCTTTCAAGGCACTGAGGCCCGAAGCACAACATGCAAAAGCGGTTGCATCAAAACCTTACGACGTGTTAAGCAGCAAGGAAGCCAAGATTGAAGCACAGGGAAACCCGAATTCTTTTTTACATATCACCAAAAGTGAAATTGACCTGCCCGAAAGCACCGATATACATTCCGCCGCCGTATATGAAAAAGCCAAGGAAAACCCGCAGGCTTTCATTAGCCGGAAAATAGTATTCAGGGAAAGCAAACCCTGCTATTATATATACCGGCTTACTATGAATGGGAAAAGCCAGACCGGGCTGGTATGCGTCAGTTCGGTGGATGACTACGGGAAAGGGTTGATTAAAAAACACGAATTCACCCGGCCCGAAAAAGAACTGGACAGGATCACTCATATAAAAACAACCGGGGCTCAAACCGGCAATGTTTTCCTGGCTTATAAAAACGTGCCTGAAATAGATAACCTCATCGGTAAATGGACTTCAGATAAAAACCCGCAATACGATTTCATAGCCGACGACCAGGTGCAGCACAGTATCTGGATTGTGAACGACGATAACAGCATCAAAGAAATAACCCGTTTGTTTAAAACAACGGTTCCGCACAGTTATATCGCCGATGGCCACCACCGGGCCGCTTCAGCCGCCAAAGTACGCGAAGCGCTGGGCAGTGCCGCAACGGAAAATGCCGGTTTTTTCCTTACAACCTTATTCCCTTCCAACCAGCTGTCCATCATGGATTATAATCGCGTGGTGAAAGACCTTCATGGCCTGAGCAAGGATGAATTCCTGCAAAAACTGGAATCCACTTTCCACATCGAGAAAAAATCAAAAGCATACCGCCCGGAAAACCTGCACGATTTTGGTTTGTACCTGGAAAACCAATGGTATAAACTCTCCTCAAAACCCGGAACCTTTGGCCACGACCCCATCGGCATCCTGGATGTAACCATCCTGCAGGAAAACATCCTTGGCCCGGTATTGGGCATCCTTGACCAGCGCACCGACAAACGAATTGATTTTGTAGGTGGCATCCGGGGATTGGAAGAACTGGAAAAACGGGTAAATAGCGGGGAAATGAAACTGGCCATCAGCCTCTACCCGGTAAGTATCGAACAATTGTTCAACATAGCCGACAGCGGAAATGTGATGCCGCCAAAAAGCACCTGGTTTGAACCCAAACTGAGAGACGGCCTGCTTACGCACCTGATAGACTGATATATACTTACTGCATTACATTTCTTTATACGCCGTAGGATTATTAGTGTAACCGGTAAAAAAATCCCGATTACACAGCCGCTTTTTTTATCTTTATCAGCATGAAACCATTTTTTATCATCTTACTGGCATGTTTTTTATGGATGCAGGCTGTTGCCCAGAACAATGACCTGCTGCAACTGCATGAAAACGCCCGCACCTTCATGCGGCAGGGCGATTACAATAATGCCATATTGGTTTTAAACAGGTGCCTGCAACAGGATCCGCAAAACCTGGAAGTGCTGAAAGACCTTTCCCTTAATTATTTTTACCAGAAAGACAATAACCGGGCGCTGGATTATATCAAACCGGTTTTAGACAGGGATGATGCGGATGACCAGTGTTTCCAGATTGCTGGAAATATATACAAGGCCTTGCAGATGCCCAGGGATTGTGAGAAAGTATATAAAAAGGGACTAAAGAAATTCCCCAACAGCGGCCCATTATACAGCGATATGGGAGAACTGATGTATGCACAAAAAAATTATGAGGCCATCAACCAGTGGGAAAAAGGCATTGAGTCCGATCCCGCTTATTCAAGAAATTATTTCAACGCGGCTAAATACTATTTTCTCACTACCGATAAAGTTTGGAGTATCATCTACAGTGAAATTTTCATCAACATGGAACCCAACGGCAACAAAACGCCTGAAATGAAAGAATTGCTGCTGGAGAGCTACAAGAAATTATTCAGTGAGGTTGACCTGGAAAAGAACAATAAGGACAAAAACGGTTTTGTGAAGGCTTACCTGCAAACCATGAACAAACAGTCTTCCCTGGCTTCACAGGGCATACATACAGAAACGCTTACCATGATAAGGGCGCGCTTCATTCTTGATTGGTACAATAACGGCCAGAATAAGTTTGCAAACCGCCTGTTTGATCAACACCGCAACATGCTGCAGGAAGGGATTTTTGAAGCATATAACCAATGGCTGTTCGCATCAGTACAAAATCTCGCCGGGTTTCAAAACTGGATATCCGTTCATAACAATGAATATGCGGCATTCAGTGATTACCAGCGAACCAGGCCATTTGTGATGCCTGCCGGCCAATATTATCACTAAAAAACGGAAATTAAATTAAGCATCGCCATCCATCAAAGGATGGCTTTTTTTGTATAACTTAGATAATAACAGCAGGTATAACAACGTATGAAACGTACCTGCCTGTAACCGGATTTATTCACTACTGAACGATTGCGTATGAACGAAAACTCAAGGATATTCGATTTCCTCTACTACCAGCTAACCCGCATGCCGAAGGAAGACATGCTGGCCGGAAAAGAAAACGGGCAATGGCAAAAATACAGCACCGTTACAGTTACTGACCTGGTTAACCGGTTAAGCGCCGGTTTGCTAAAACTCGGATTGAGCGGGCATGGCATGACGCCGGAAACGCAGGATAAGATCGCCATCTTTTCACGCAACCGGCCTGAATGGCTGATACTTGATTTGGCCTGCCAGCAAATCGGCATTATCCTTTGTCCCATTTACCCGACTACCAACATCAATGAAATGGAGTTCATTTTCAATGATGCCTCGGTAAAATATGTTTTCCTGAGCGGACAGGAAATACTTGACAAAGTGAATGATATCCGTGAAAAAGTGCCTTCTCTCACCGGCATATACAGTTTCGATGAACTACCCGGCGCTGCTTACTGGAAGACGCTGCTTCCGGCACCAGGAGATGAATCAACCGGCCGGGTAACCGCTTTGAAAGATTCCATACAGGCAACACATTGTGCAACCATCATCTACACTTCAGGAACCACCGGAGTTCCCAAAGGCGTGATGCTGAGTCACCGTAACCTGGTAAGTAATGTGGTAAATGCAAAAAGTTCATTCCCATTTAATGATAATCCACAGGCAACGGCATTGAGTTTTCTTCCACTGAACCATATATTTGAACGGATGGTTTCATATATCTACATATCTACCGGCATTTCCATTTATTATGCAGAAAGCCTGGAAACCATTGGCGACAACCTGAAGGAAATAAAACCGAACCTGTTTACCACGGTGCCCAGGCTGCTGGAAAAAGTGTATGAAAAAATAATGGCGAAGGGCGCAGAACTTACCGGTATGAAAAAGAAACTGTTCGACTGGGCCGTTGCATTGGGCGAAACATACGACAACAACAAAGACGGTGGCTTTTCATACAATGTACAGCTTGCCCTGGCCAACAAACTTATTTTCAGCAAATGGCGGGAAGCATTGGGTAATAATATAGACTTTATCATAACGGGCGGGGCTGCCTGCCAGGTACGTTTGCTCCGCATATTCAACGCTGCCAGGATATCCATCTATGAAGGATATGGCCCAACAGAAAACAGCCCGGTGATAAGCGTAAACTGCCGGAAAAAAGGCGGAACAAAATATGGAACAGTAGGGCTGCCGCTGCAAGGCCAGGAAATAAAACTGGAACCGGATGGTGAGATTTGTGTAAAAGGCCCGAGCGTGATGATGGGTTATTATAAACGCCCCGACCTTACCGCAGAAACCATCATTGACGGCTGGCTGCATACCGGCGATATCGGCATTCTTGATGATGAGAAATACCTGAAGATCACCGACCGCAAAAAGGAATTGTTTAAAACCAGCGGCGGCAAATACGTGGCGCCACAGGCCATAGAAAACCGGCTGAAAGAATCGGCTTTTGTGGAACAGGTGATGGTTGTAGGCGCAGATAAGAAGTTCGTGGGCGCTTTGATCGTACCATCTATGCCCAACCTGAAAGAATGGATGCGGTTAAAAGGCATCCCGTTCACTACCAATGAAGACGCCATACACCATCCCAAAGTGCTGGAACTGTATAAGGAACTCATTGAGTCGTTCAACAAGTTCTTCAACCAGGTGGAACAGATCAAGAAATTTGAACTGCTGCCGGATGAATGGAGCATCGATACCGGTGAAATGACGCCGAAAATGAGCATGAAACGGAAAGTGATCATGGAGAAATATAAGGCGGCGGTAGACAGGATTTATGATTGATGCATGCACAGATTTAACGACTGTAATCCTTATAGATCAATAAAAAATAAGCCGGAAAAAAGGAACGCATGCATCCTTCATTTCCGGCAATATGCTGTTGAGGGTTCTCCTGGATTTAGAGATAAGCAAGGTGGTGTTTTTCATAAACGCATAGCACGCTTATAAAAATTTTAACGGCTCTTCATAGATAAATATCTTATGGGCTTACTAAGCCCCGAACTTCAATTATTCAGCATCGAAGGTATCAGGTCAAAATCCTTCGACTTATCAATGAAATATTTTGCTCCGATCTTCCTGCATACTTTTATATAGTTGTCATCAAGCAGGTTGCTGTACATGATCACTTTTACCAGCGGATACTCTTTCATGATATACTTCAGCAATTCAATCCCGCTTTTGCCAGGCAACTGTATATCGAGCAGAATAAATGCGGGAACATGGCTTTTCAAAGATTCTACTGCTGTTTTAAAATCGGTGGCGGTCAATATCTTCTTAACCGATTCATGGTCTTTCAAAGATTCAATCACCCTTTCAATGATAATACTGGAGTCATCAACAATCAAAAGCGATTTTGGTGATACGGCTCCCATGTATTATCAGTTGGTAGCACGCAAGATATTACAGGAAAAAAAGATGTATTGTAGTGAACGGATGCCAATTGATGTAATAAAAATAAGCAGGGGCTTGTGGCTGAATCTCTACAAAAGAAATTAAATCAGTTTACTTTCGATGGCATATTTGGTAAGGTCGGAATTTGTCCGGAGGTTCATCTTTGCCATGATCCGTGCCCGGTACGTGCTGATGGTAGTTACGCTGAGGGAGAGCATGTCGGCGATATCGGAAACGGATTTGCCGGCAGCCAGCAGTTTCATCACATCAAATTCCCTGTCGGAAAGCAATTCATGAGCCTGCTTGTGCGAATCAGATGCAATGCTGGAAGCCAGTTTTTCTGCAACGGTTGCCGAAATGTATTTTTTTCCGAGCAATACGGTTTGAACGGCTTTTACCAGTTCATCGGAAGCCGATCCTTTGCTAAGATACCCGGAAGCACCGGCTTTGAGCACCCGTAAAGCATAATGTTCTTCCGGGTGTATGCTAAGGATAAGCACAGGCAGTTCGGGCCTTATTTGTTTTACCTGTTGCAGGGCATCCAGGCCGCTCCTTCCGGGCATCGACATATGGCTTACCACCACATCCCATCTATCGTTCATCACTTTACTGATCATCTCCTCCGCATCAGGAACTTCTTCTATGCATGCAGCAGGAAACTCTTCCAGTAATATTTGTTTCAATCCTTTCCGCACTACCGTATGATCATCTGCAATTAAAATGCGTAACATGTTCTTCTGTTTAAGGTGCCTGTATCTGCAAAGGAACAGAAATTAATACACTTGTTCCGCAACCGGGGCTACTTTTAATTTCATAATTTCCACCAATAAGGCTGGTACGTTCTTTAATACCTCTCAGCCCCAATGTTTTTTTATTCATGATATTGTTCATATCGAACCCCTGCCCGTTGTCTTCCACTTTCAATAATAGTTTCTGTTCATCATGCCATATGAATGCTTTTACTGTGGATGCTTTTGAATGACGTGCCACATTGGTAAGCAATTCCTGGTATATCCTGAACAAAGCTGTTGAAATATCAGGCTTTACCAACGCTTCATTGAGATTGCTGCTAAAGTCAACTTTAATACTTGATCTTTTTTCAAACTCATCACTTTGCCAGTCGAGTGCTGCTACCAGCCCCAGGTCATCCAGGATGCTTGGGCGTAGCTCGGTGGCAATCCTGCGTACGGTTTCTATGGTTGTGTCTATCAGGGCAAGTGTTGTAAGCAGTTTTTCTGAAATGGCAGTATCTGCAGCTTGCAGCCTCCTGTTTACCCAGAACAAATCCATTTTTAACCCGGTAAGCTGTTGACCCAGTTCATCATGTATTTCCCGGGCGATATGTGTGCGTTCTTCTTCGCGAATGTTTTGCTGGTAACTGTAGAGTTCTCTCAGCAGTTCAGAATTGGCCTTTATCTCTTCTGCTGCTTTTTTCCGTTCGGTGATATCTTCCGCATAACCGTATTCCAGTTTATTTCCTTTAGAGTCGGGCACCACATTGATGAGCGCTGAAATCCATCTTACTTCGCCATCAGGCCTTATAATCCTGTAAGTGATACTTTCTTTAAGTGTATCAGCCAGGGAATGATATGAAGCCATCACCCGGTTCCTGTCTTCAGCATGGATACTGTTAATAAACGCCATAGGGTTTTCATAAATCTCCTTTACCGGCGAGCCCCAGATCGTTTCATAAGACGGGCTGATGTAAATGGTTTCATGTGTTTCCAGGTTATTCACCCAATACACACCGGTTATATTTTCCACCAGGTTCTGGAACTGTCTTTTAGATGCCAGTATTTCCTCAGCCACTTTTTTGCGTTCTGTAAGGTCGCGAACGATTCCGATGAACCTTCCGTCAGAAATCATTTTAGAGCTGCTTTCCACTTCCAGTGGCGTATTGTCTTTTTTGCGTAATGTTACTTCGCGGATATATGATTCACCCGACTTAAGTGCATCATAACTTTTATACAGGTTTTCAATATCTGAAGCATGGTATAAGATGTCGCTGCCGCTCATCTTCAGCAATTCTTCTTTTTCATAGCCAAGCATCTTGCAGGCGCTGGTGTTCACTTCTATATAACGGCCATCCCTATCCGAAATAAAGATGCCATCTGATGCCTGCTCAATCAGTTCCTTATATTTTGCTTCGCTTGCCAGGATCGCTTTTTCCGCTTTTTCCTTATCGGAAAAGTCGAGCCCTACACCCATCAGGCACAATTCACCTTCATATTCAATGGCCTGGCCGGTAAAATAATAAGGTATATGTTCACCGTTCTTGAGCAGGATTTTTGCTTCGGTGTTATCAGAGCCGCTGATGAATACGTTTTCTATCCTTCCGGTAACCCATTCCCTTTCAGGTTCACTGATGAGTTGTAACGGGTGCAGTTTACTGATTTCTTCTGCGGAATAGCCGGTTACCATTTCCAGGTTCTTGTTCCATCGCAGGTAACGCCCATCTTTTGTAAACAGGTAAAATATACCTGGCAGGCTGTTGATGATGGAATCAGACAATTCCTTTTCACGCAATATCTGTTTCTTGATGGCTTCCCGGTCAGTAATATCCTGCATGGCGCCCAGGATCCTTACCGGTTCTCCCTTTGTATCGTATTTTATGAAGGCCCTGTCGTAAAAAACCCTATATGTGCCACCGGTTGTCATTATCTGCAGTTCTTCCGTGAGGTATTCCTGTTTCTTTGCCAGCGCTGCCTCCATCCTATCCTGCACACCTTGTCTTTCAGAAGGATGAATTCTGTTGAGGAACATTTCAAAAGTTATTTTTTCCTTCCCGTCTTCAATACCGTGCAGTTCATACAACTTCCTGTTGCCCCAGGTTTCATTCAGGTTAAAGTCGTGATCCCAGATGATTTCATTGGTTGCCAACGCAATCATTTCAAATCGTTCATTTGATTTCCTGATTTTTTCTTCTGCAATTTTCCTGTCGGTGATGTCGCTGCTCGTAATGATAAATCCGATATTCTCCCCTTTCTTGTTCCGCAGCAGGTTTATGCTGCTCAACAAGTTGAATTTTTTGTTTGTTTTCGGGTGGATGAAATTAAATTCGCCTTTCCAGGATCCTTCATCATACACCTGTTTAAACACCGCTTCATTGTTGTTGTTTGGATACTCGAACGTAACCAGTGACGGGATGCGTTTACCTTTTACTTCTGCTTCGGCATAACCGAACAGTTTTTCAGAGGCATCGTTCCAGCTAACTATTTCACGGTTCATATCCAAAGAAACAACGGCATCCGAAATACTGTCTAGTAACCTGGAATGATAACGCAGTACTTCATCATTTTTTTTGCGTTCAGTGATATCCCTTACAAAACTTATCAGGGTGTTTGCGTTGGCCAGTTTTGAGTTGATTTCTATATCAATGACAGTGCCGTTTTTACAAAGCAGGCGCCGTTCGTTCATGATGCTGATGCCGGTTGCCAATGCTTCAAACTGGAAAGGATTATCAGCAATATCCTCCTTTGGAATAAATTTAACCAGATGGTTTCCTACAACTTCATCCATTTTGTATCCACCCATCTTACAAACACTTTGGTTTACTTCAATGATATTGCCCTGCATATCTGTAATTACAATACCGTCAGATGCCTGTTCAATGAGCGAGCGGTATTTATGCTCATTTTTTTCAAGCAGCATTTCTGCATTTTTCTTTTCTGTTATATCCACTGCCGAAGTAAGCCAGTGTGGCGCATTGTGCAGATCCAGTTTTTCTATAGAAAGCAATACGGTGATAACTTTACCGCTATTATTATATATCTGAACTTCAAAATGATGCAGTTTCCCTTCCTTGTTCAGTATATCTTCTATATGCCGGCTGATGGTTTGCCTGCTTGCTGCGTCAATCTTACTGCTTAAACCGACATCATCCGCCAGTTTTCCCAACAATGATTCACGGTCGGTTTCCAGTATGGATGCATATACTTCATTCACATCTACAAACCTGAAATCGTTATCGAAAATGGCAAACCCGATGGAATTTGAATGGAATGACTTTGAGAATTTCTCTTCACTTTCTTTCTGTGCCGCTTCAATCTTTTCCCTTTCGGTTATGTCCCTTACAATAGCAATAATTTTTCCGTCGGGCAGCATGGTGGAGTTCAGTTCCACATTAAAGAGTGACCCGTCTTTCCTTTTCAGTTTCCTGTAAAAAGTGGAAGCAGGTGCTTTTCCATTTTTATGTTGGCCTGTACCATATTTATCAAAATCAACTTCAAAGAAGAGGTCACGCATATTTAACTTTGAAAATTCCTCCGTACTGTAACCTGTTTGTGTGCAGGCTGCCCGGTTAAAGCTGTCAATGGTTCCGTCAAATGTATACATGATGATACCATCAGAGGCCTTTTCAATCAGGGAGCGGTATTTCTCCTCGCTTTTACGGAGTTCATTTTCAACCCTTGTCTTTTCAGATACGTCCATCAGCAGGGCCAGCCTTCCGTTAACGCCATCGTACCGTATATTCCTGGAAAAAACGAGTACCTGGATTTGTTCCCTGTTTTTCTTAACGTGAGTGCAGGTTTCTGTTTCCTGTAACCCGGCGCCAGGTTGTATATCTTCTTCAATGCGAGGCAACTGTTCATCCTGCAACCTAAGTGCAAAGATGTCCATCCGGAGAAATTCGTCCCGCGTATAACCGTACAGGTTAATTGCAGCATCATTTACCTCAATAAAACGAAATGTATTGATATCGTAAATCCATAAAGGCAACGGGCTTTTTTCGAAAAGGATCTTATAATTCTCTTCGCTTTTTTTCAACTGGCTGGTACGTTCTTTTACAAGTTCATTCAATCGCTGTGGTTTCCTTGCTTCATTATAAGCAAATATGCCTCCAAGCAATGATAACAAGAGCCCCAATACGCCCAGTGATAAGATGTCCCTGTATCGCTTGTATGGATTCACCGGTGTTACGGAAAGCTCCCATTCGCCGTTGGGCACATCTACAGAAACCGAATGGGCAGTAGGCTGCGTATGTTTATATGGGATGTAGTTCTCTTTCTGCCCTGTTTGAGCATTCACTTTTGATAGCTGGTAGTAATAACCGCTTTTTCCGGAACTGTCGATTTCTGCTGCCCGCAGCAATGTGGTCATTTTTATCACGACGGCTGAAAAGCCCCAGAATTTCCCTTGCCTGAACACCGGTAAACGCCCAACGATGCCGAAACCTCCCTGCCTGAGTTCATAGGGCCCGGAGAAAAACATGGTATTCTTCTGTATTGCCTTGATGGCCTCTTTGTTCCTGGTAGAATCATTCAATATGTCGTATCCCAGCACTTTCGCATTACCTGCTAACGGATATACATACCTGATAACGCCATTGGGAACCAGTTGCAGCGCATCAATATGCTTATGCGTGTTGAGTATCTGTATCGCTATGGAATCAAACCCTTTAACGACTCCCTGCTCGTCAATATAGAATGATAATATTTTTGTGGCTGATAAACTGTTGTACAGTGTTTCCTGTATCCTGGACCGTGCATTATTCGCAATGGAAAGGGACCTTACTTTTTGTTCTTTTTGCAGGTTAATATACCGCTGGTAGATATAACCGGCCACCAGTGTAAATAACACCATAAACACCGCTATGGCGATGATGGCAGAACGCCTGACGGATAAAAGTTTATTGCCTGAACCGGTTTGATGACCATTACTATTATTCTCCTCCATCAAATAGATTTATTGGGGATTTATCATGAAATCAATTTGGCAAAATTAACAGGAAAGTCCTGCTGATAAGTTACGATTTTTTTATCATATATAAATAACTGGAAGTTGATGTGCCTGTTTTGCTTTTAAACAAGTGTACTATACTCAAAACTTCTTTAGATAGATAAGCAAATCCCAATCTGACATTTAATAAAGAAAAAAATGCGGATTTTGTGGCCTCGCCAGGGGCGAAACTTTGGAACAAAGATAAACATAGATGAACAATCAACATACAGTCTGTCATTTTCCAAAAGGTTTAAAGACCTCTTAGTGTTTGTGGTTGTTTAGGTATGTTCATTAATAGCGTCTACCAGAGCGTCTACCAGATTATTTTTGATCATCGATTCGTTCCAATAATTTTACAGGTAATTTGAGGGCCATTTCTGTCAATGGCCTTCCATTTTCCACTGGACAGACTATTACACAGGATTCATCCCTTTCATCAATGAATTCATCAGTCATAACAATTCCTTCTGGTACTCTTTCGCGTTTCTTGTCAGGAAATATAACACGTACTTTATCTCCTTTATGTCAATCTGGATTTTTTTTAAGTGGATAGGAATGTCCTTCTCCCTCTTCTTCGTTTTGCTCGGTGAAATATCGAATATCCTGAAGATAGGTCCCGCTAATTAATTCCTTTTCCTTATCAAACATTGGGTGCACTATGGGTTGCATTCCTTCTTCCAATACAGTCATCAAAAAAAGATCAAATTCTCGATCAGATTCGATGATTTTAATACCACACGGGCCAATAGTATAACCCGATTCATTCCAGTTTTTATGAAGGATATCAAATTTTGCGGGATCAAAAATGATCGGAATACAATTTCCGAAATTTACTATTTGCATGGTTCCAGGTATCACTACTAAACCTACTGGAGCATAGTCATTATCGATATTCTCTGTTTCCGATTCAATCTGTCGGCTATACTTTACCTTTTCCAGATCAAGAATGTGAAGAATCTTTTCATCAGGTTGCTTTCTTTTTTCCAGTTCCGAAACAACGGCGAAAAGATATTGCTTATCGGTATAAGCAAAAGGATCACCTGCGGTAATACTATCTTTCCATGCCTTTTTCATAAAAGCAAGTTCTTCATCAATTCTTGTTTCAGGGAAACGCTGAATCTGTTTACCAAGTCTAATATACTTAGCCTTCCCATTATCTAAAATTTGGCGAATGCAATAATCTCCGGTGTTGGATATGTGTTGGCGATTCCATGTAAGGGTCCAAATAGGATTGCCATTGGAGGCCCGAAGGGCGTTACCCCAGTGAAATTGCCCATGCCGCAATAATTCAAGCCACTTTCGACTATCGAAACTAACTACATTCTTCAACCCTCCTTCCGGCAAAATGCTTTTTCCAATAATCCTGTCTAAAGGTCGCAAGCAAGCGTTATGAACATTACCAGCACTTAGTTTTAATCCAGCTTCATCAATTTCAACCATAGAGCTATCATTACTGGATATCATTTCTCCGCAATGCAAGCATCGCAGTGGTTCACGATTACTTTCCAAAAGATCTTTCAATGTGTCATTATAGTCTATCGCAGCGTCCGTATCTTCAACTTCCTCAATGGATTCATCTGCTCGTAAGACAATAGGCTTTTTCCCCTCATAAGAAGCTCCACTTTCATCCCAAAAACGAGTAAACCCTTGCCAGGTAGCGAATCGTCGAATTACTTTCCATTCTGTTGCTTCCCCTTTTTTAGTCACCATCTTTAAAGCTCCATCTGAAAAATGGTGTTTCTTTTTTCCGTCATCTTCAAACCGAAAAAGCTCCACCACCATGATTTCCCCCTCTTTTATAAAAGATTCTATTAAAAGGATCTCTTTTCCTGTTGACAATCTTTTCTCCTGGGATTCGTAACTTTTAACCTCTTCCATGAGTTTCCGACAGACTGGTAGACCATTAGATTTTTCCTTTGTTGTTTTAACGAATTCTTCCTTTAAGATAAAGACCATTTGCCCTCTGTCATGACCGATATTTTCAATAGGTGCGCCATTGGGATGTTGCGAAGAATTATGTTCCGTCATAATACTTACATAACGAATCAATTCATGCACAGACATGTACTTGTTATCATTTACGGACAGACATTTGATTAGGTAACGTGCGAATGGGCTGTGATTTCCTTTGATACCGTCAGAAACAGTTTCTTCACTACCCGAAGCAAACATCCATCGGGACACACGACTGTCCATGGTCGAATATTCACGGTCAGAGCCTTGACCACGCGTGCGAGTCAGAAATGTACCCGAGAAGCAGGAATCGGCTATGAGGAATATATGTTTAGCTTTAATGCGTTCAATGTAGTCTTTGATTACGGAATTCTCAATGAAATCACCGATACTATTTTTCGCTTCATGGGGTACCCAATAGCCTTGTCCCCCCACCGTGTGCATTCGCCCGTGCCCTGAATAATAGATAACCAAATTATCGTCTGGCCCTACTTCCTGCATAAGGCTGTTAAAACCTTGATAGATATTTTCTTTGGTTGCTTCGCTGTTAAAAAGTGAATCAGGAAATATTTCAAATTCATATCGCTTTGTCAAAAGTTCAGTAATTCCTTGAGCATCCCTCACTGCATTATCTAACTTCGGAAAGTATGCAGATGCATACAGATCAATTCCGATTACATATAAAATATTTCTTCTAATTTTCATAGATTTAAGTTACTGTCAATAAGTGCTTGTCATTCTCCAAAGTTACCTTTTTGCTACTTGATAAATAGTTCACTTACAGAAATACAATCCTGTAATGTAAAAGACATAAATCCTATATATAAAGAAACAAGTCCTTAATACTTAATTAGGTAGGTAAAACAAATTTCACTATTTTGTTTATACCCTAAAACGCTTGTATATGCTAAATATGATATTCTTGGTTATCAAATTATTAAAGAAAACCGTTTGGAAAGGACTCATTAGGGTTTAATAAGGGGGATTCGCACCCCCATCCTTCTGATTGTTTGCAGACGCTCTACTAAATGAGCTATTAGGATGTAACAAAAATAGTTAATTAAACATGATGCCGCAGTCGACCGACAAGTTAATTCGCAAGCTTACTTTTGAGCCTACATACAAGTGCGGTTTGCGCTGTAAAATGTGCTTCTTTTGGGGCGAGCACAGTGCTAAGAGTACTCTCACATCGCTTCGAGGTCAAGAGGAGCTGCAATTCGCTGAAATCCGAGATGTGCTGCTACCTCAGTGTCTTGACTGCTCGATAGGGACAATTGCGTTAGCGGGCGGAGAACCTCTCTTGCGACCAGATGCCATAGACATCCTAGAGTTGTTTCGACACGAGGGTGTTTCAACAATGGTTGAGTCAAGTCTAGCCCTTGAATTGAACGACCAACAACTTTGCCGCCTTGGAGAGAATTGCAATTACCTTTGGACATCAATTGACGGCTTAGAAGCAAGCCATAACACAATTCGAGGGCGACCTAATGCGTACGCTCAAACAATTGGAAACCTCCGAAGAGTGTTGCAACGGTTAGAAGCTGAACGCCCCAGAGTGATAGTCAATTTTGTGCTTCAACAAAAGAACATCTGCGATGTTGCACAGGTTGCTAGTATGTTAATGGACATCGGCGTAGACGCTTTTCGCGTTCAACTCATGAGTTGGACGGATAATGTATCGGCTTTACTTTCGACAGGTACTAAGCAGCCGCATGTGGCAACACTTCCGCCTCAGCCAGAAATGATCGCGTCAGCCTATGCACTTGAACAACTGATGTGGGTGCAGGAAATAGTTATTGGCGCGGGGAAGCGATTCTATTCATTTCCGCCAATCAATGACATGAGCTGCGAACTTCTTGATCAGTGGTACAATGGTGCCTACCAAGGGATGCACTTCGGAGGTTGTGGACGACTCGAAAGACCGCGTATTGACCCTTATGGCAACGTGCATGTTTGCGTCAATGGTGGTCCATTACTCGGAAATATTCGGGAAACCAACTTGCGAGATATATGGCAGTCTTGGGACATTGTGCAATTTGCGAATGAACTTGCTAGACATCGGCCTCGTGAGTGCCATACATGCTGCAAGCAGTCTTGGGTGAATCCAAGCAATGGAGTGAACCAATATGTGTAGATATAGAATAATTTCTATAGGTAGGCGGCAGTATCAGTGTAGGTAATTATGGTTGCATGTCTGTAATATGTTTTATATACTTAATGGACCCGGTCACATGCTGAAGCAGGCTAAAATATCGATTATAATTCCTGTGAGGAATGCAGTCTCCTATTTGCCCGCATGCCTCGAAAGTGTTCTAGGACAGAGTCTTCAAGATATTGAGATAATATGCATCGATGACGGATCAACCGATGGGTCTCGTGAGGTAATTGAAGAATATTTACGCTCTGACAGACGGCTGCGGCTAGTGTGCCAAAGCCACAAAGGCGCCGGAGTTGCCCGCAATCGTGGGTTAGATATTGCTAATGGGAAATATATAGGATTTTTGGATGCGGACGATATGTATCCTGCTTCGGACACACTTTCGGAAATGGTCACCGCGGCGCAATTGAGCCAAGCGACGGTTTGCGGTGGCGAACTGATTGTTCTGCGTGGGCAGGTGCGAATGCCTGCTCTAGTAAATATAGGACCCTTCGAGGCACCGAAACTCGCGAACCAGCTTGTTGAGTATCGAAAGTTTCAGGTCGATTACGGATTTCAGCTGTTTATCTACGAACGTGAGTTAATTGTGCGAAGTCGAATTCGGTTTCCACATTATGCACGTTTTCAGGACCCTCCGTTCTTCGTTGCCATTATGCATGCGGCGCAAAAATTCATGAGCCTTTCCATACCTAGCTACTGCCATCGAAGAGGTCATAGAACGATTGAGTGGTCCGATTCTCAAACGGTCGACTTAATAAGAGGGATCAGAGATAACCTCTCATTCTCGAGGTTACATTCACTTGAACGGGTTCACGCAATTAGTGCATGGCGTCTTCGAGAAGAGTACGCAAGTATTATTCAAAGAGCATGTAACAAGGGGGCGACCAGTGTTCGACATGTATTTGAAGAGGCTGAGCAGGCGATTATACCGGACCTGGTCGCAAGCGCTATTGCACAACAACGTCGCAAATAGAAAGATATGGATAACGGAATACTACAGATTTTGGCAGATCTTTACAAACTCGGAAATCCGAAGTTTATAGAAATAGTGCACGTAGGATACGGGTCCAAAAACGCTATCATCGCTGACGGCAAAATTTGGTACTTTTTAAAGCAGTATGGGTTGAGGCGTACGAGTGAGCGAGTCCGAGAAATACAATCCGTCGAGCAGTTATTTTTTGCAGAGGCTCTACCTGTAGTCACAGCCCTACCAACCCGTATAGGAGATTTATCGTTTAGATATAAAGGTCATGTTACCGCATTATTTCCATTTGTCACGGGCAAACAATATAGCGGTCGACTGAGCATTCCCGCAGCCGCAAGAGCGGGGGAAATGCTAGCACGCCTCCACTTGGCAGGTTCGGACCACGCTCATATTGTAGGAAGAAGCCTCACAAAATTAGATAGGGCAAAATTTATCCAGCACGCCGAAGCCATTCTTGCGAAGATTGAGGCCGTCGAATTGAAGACATCATATGAAGGCCTGGCTAGGGAGTTCGTGGACTTCAAAATGCGTCTTGTGCAAAACAATAGTATAACCTACGACAGTTGGCACGACGTTGACAAACACATATTGCACGGAGATTATCACCATGGCAATCTATTGTTCAATAACCAGGATTGCTTAACGCAAATCCTCGATTTTGAGCGGGTAGTGAGTGGCCCTCGATCGGCGGAC
>OEIV010000566.1_pt1 | contig 19595 bp, 17 predicted proteins | sample 1539231 | NCBI WGS metagenome assembly OEIV01 (sample SAMN03794762, study PRJEB22550) | activated sludge metagenome | feature: wastewater treatment plant; material: activated sludge; isolation source: Wastewater treatment plant of a petroleum refinery complex | place: Argentina: Buenos Aires ...
GACCGCCCGGTCTGTGCCCGCCATGGCGACGGCGAGGCGGGCGCTTCGCTGCTCGCCAGTCATCTCGCTTTCGCCCCCGTCTATACCGAAAAGCTAATCGATCTCGGTTACCGCGATGCCATGGCGGAAAGCGATGCCATTAACCGATTTTTTGCGCCAAAGGCAGATTAAACATTAACTTTACTGGCTAACAGGCTTAATTCTAAGTAGATATTTTCGATAATCCTTGCCGTGACCGAGCGGTCGGGTGTTAAACTGAAGGCAGGTCAAGGCGGAGCGATCGAAATCGATGAAGCCGTTGCTGTCGAAAATGCTAATACTCTTGGCATCGCTGGGGCTGTTGTCGACGGCGATGTCCGTCGAGGCGCGGAGTATCCCCAAGAGCAAGAAGGCCATCGTTGCCAAGAAAGTCCAGAAGAAGCCTGCCACCAGCCTTCGTCTCCGGGCGGTCGGTTCGGTCAGGGTGGTCAAGGGTGGCAAGAAGGCCGCCGCGAAAGCCACCGTCGCCACCCCAGTCGCGCGGCAAGTCCGCCATCGGCCGGTGGCGCCCGTCAGCATGGACGAGGCCCGTGATCTGGTGGTTGAGTCGGCCTCGGCCCTGGTCATCGATCAAAGCAGCGGCGCTGTCCTGTACGAGAAAAATGCGGCGGCCCAGGTGCCCATCGCATCGATCACCAAGCTGATGACGGCCATGGTTGCGCTCGACGCCAAGCCCGGCCTGACCGAGACCTTGTCGGTGGGCGAGGACGATGTCGACGTGGTCAAGGGCACGCGCTCCCGCCTGCAGGTGGGTACGCGGCTGAGCCGCGAGGAGATGCTGCGTCTGGCGCTGATGGCGTCGGAAAACCGGGCGGCATCGACACTTTCCCGGCATTATCCGGGCGGGCGATCCGCCTTTGTCGCCGCCATGAATCGCAAGGCGACGGAACTTGGTCTGACCGACACGCATTTCGAGGATCCGACCGGTCTCAATCCGGCCAACGTCTCCAGCGCGCGCGATCTCACCAGACTGGTGGCCGCCGCGCATGGCTATCCGCTGATCAGGCAGTTCTCCACCACGCCCGACTATGAAGTGAACATCGCCGGCCGGCCGCGCGCCTTCCACAACACCAACAGCCTGGTGAAGAGCGACGGCTGGGAGATCAGTCTGTCCAAGACCGGCTACATCAACGAAGCCGGCAAGTGCCTGGTCATGCAGGCCTGGCTGAACAACAAGCCGATGATCATCGTCCTGCTCGACTCCTGGGGCAGGCTGACGCGGATCGGCGACGCCAACCGGATCAAGCGCTGGATCGAAAGCGCCTCACTGCCGCAGCGGCGCGGCGTGGGCTGAAGCGCGCGTGTCGGCGCGTTGGCCATGGCCCACGGCGGCTGAGATGGCATCGGCCGTTTGCTTGATCAGGGCCGCCCATTCGGGGTTGTAGCGTTCGGCCGGCGCCGACACCGAGAGTCCGGCGACCATCTCGCCGGTGTCGTCGCGCACCGCCGCCGCCACGCAGCGCAAGCCCTGCTCGATTTCCTCGTTGTCGTAGGCCACGCCGTGACGGCGGACGCGGTCGATTTCCTTTTCCAGCGCCGCAACCGAAGTGATGGACGCCGGCGTGGCGCCCGGCAGGCCGGTACGCCTGGCGTAGTCGCGCAAGTTTTCCTTGCTGCCCTCGGCCAGATAGAGTTTGCCCACCGAGGTGACGTGCAGTGGTGCGCGCGCGCCAACCAGATGCACCACGCGCACCGATGACTTGCCGCTCGATGTCCGCTCGACATAGACGATCTCGTCGCCCTGGCGAACGCCCAGGTTCACGCTTTCGCCGATCTTCTCGTGCAGCGCTTGCATTTGTGGCATCGCCGCACCGCGGATACTGATGCGCGACTTGACGACGTTGCCCAGTTCCAGCAGCCGGATGCCGAGCCGGTAAGTGCCCGGATCGGCGCGCTCGACGAAGCCGGCGACGGCCATGGCGGCGAGGATGCGGTGCGCGGTCGAAGGATGCAGCCCGGTTTCCAGCGCCAATTGCTTCAGGCTGACCGGCTCGTGATAACTGGATAGGACATCGAGCAATTTCATCATGCGCTCGATGACCTGGATCGGACTTTTGGCTTCGGCGCCTGATTCGGGCGGGCGGGCTGGACGTGGCATGTGTCGGTTTCCGGAAAGTGCGTGAAGTATGCCACAATGCGAAACGACGAGGCATTATCGAGGCGGGGAGAAATCAATGCGGGCAGCACTGTTCGTCACCTGTCTGGTCGACCTGATGCGGCCGCGTATCGGCTTCGCGGCGATCCGGCTGCTGGAAGCCGCGGGCTGCGAAGTGGTGGTACCAAAAACCCAGACCTGCTGCGGCCAGCCGGCCTTCAACAGCGGTGATCGCGCCTCGGCGGCAAGATTGGCGAAGAAGGTCATCGCCGAGTTTGAAAGCTTCGAACACGTGGTCGTGCCCTCGGGGTCTTGCGCCGACCAGATCCGCAACGAATACCCGGGACTGTTGGCCGACGATCCGCCATGGCACGGCCGTGCGGTGGCCTTGGCCAGCCGCGTCTACGAACTCACCGATTTCCTCGTCAACGTTGCCAAACTCGACCGCCTGCCTGGCGACTTCACGGGCAGCGTCACCTATCACGATTCCTGCACGGGCTTGAGGAGCCTCGGCATCAAGCGCCAGCCGCGCGACCTGCTGGCCAAGCTGCCCGGCGTCGAACTGCGCGAAATGCCCGGAGCCGAGGAATGTTGCGGCTTCGGCGGCACGTTCTCCGTCAAGTTTGGCGACATATCCGCGGCCATCGCCGAAAAGAAGTGCGGCAATGCGTGCAGCACCGGCGCCGATGCCATCGTCGGCGGCGATCTCGGCTGCCTGCTTAACATCGAGGGCAAACTGCGCCGCATGGGCGACGCGACAACCCGGGTGCTGCACGTCGCGGAAGTGCTGGCGGGAGAACGCTGATGGAAATCCGCTCGATGCACTTCAAGGCCAACGCCGCGACGGCGCTGGCCAACTCCGTGCTACAGGGAAACCTGCGCACCTCCAAGGGCAAGTTCGTGGACAAGCGGCGTGCCGCCATCGCTGACTTTGAGGCCGAGGGCGGCGATTTCGAGGCGCTGCGCCTGGCGGGGCGCGATCTGCGCAACCGCGTGCTCGCCGATCTCGATCTGTGGCTGGAGAAGTTCGAGTCGACGGCCACGGCGCGTGGCGCCACCGTGCTGTGGGCCAGGGACGGCGCCGAGATCTGCCGTCATGTCATCGACATTGGCCGGCGCCACGGCGTGAAGAAAGCCGTCAAGTCGAAGTCGATGCTCTCGGAGGAAGCAGGCCTCAACCAGGCGCTGACGGCCGCCGGCATCCAGCCGGTCGAGACCGACCTCGGCGAGTACATTCTGCAAATCAACGACAACGAGCCGCCGTCGCACATCATCGCGCCGGTGGTGCACAAGGGGCTCGACGAAGTCGCCGACCTGTTCGCGAAAGTGCACGGGAAGCCGCGCAAGACCGAAATTCCCGAACTGACCCGCGAGGCGCGCGAAGTGTTGCGATCGCACTTCCTGACGGCGGACATGGGCATCTCGGGCGGCAACTTCCTGGTCGCGGAGACCGGCTCGCCGGCGCCGGGCACCAACGAGGGCCATGGCCGCATCGTGCCGACGCTGCCGCGCGTGCATGTGGTCATCACCGGCATCGAGAAAGTCATTCCGACGCTGGAAGACCTCTCGCTGCTGCTGCGCCTGTTGCCGCGCTCGGCGACTGGCCAGCATATTTCCAACTACGTGTCGCTGCTCACCGGTGTCAAGCAGCCCCTCGATGCCGACGGTCCCGAGCATCTCTACTTCATCCTGGTCGACAACGGCCGCGCCGATCTCGTCGGCTCCGAATTCCAGGACATGCTGCGCTGCATCCGCTGCGGCGCCTGCATGAACCATTGTCCGGTGTACCAGACCATCGGCGGGCATGCCTATGGCTGGGTCTACCCGGGGCCGATGGGTTCGGTGCTGACGCCGCTTTACCAAGGGCTCGACCGGGCGATCGACCTGCCGCACGCCGCGACATTGTGCAACCAATGCGGTGTTGTCTGCCCCGTGAAGATTCCGTTGCCGGACCTGATGCGCAAGCTGCGCGAAAAGCAGGTGGAAACCAATCTGCGCCCGCTCGGCGAACGCTTGGCGCTCAAGGCATGGGCGTGGGTGGCGAGCAAGCCGAAGCTCTACGCGCTTGGTGCCTGGTTCGGCGTGCGTTACCTCAACTGGCTGGCCGGCGGTCGCAAGACCATCCGCGTGCTCGGCATCGCACCGAGCTGGACCGATGGTCGCGATTTTCCGGCGCCGCAGGGCAAGACCTTCCGCGAGTTATACGCGGCCGGCCGGCGTTGACCGAGGGTCGGGCCGATGATCGACAATGTCGGCGCATTCGTGCCGGGCGAGGAAAGGAAACGAGTCGCATGAACTCACGCGAGGATATTCTGGGCCGCGTGCGCGCCCGCATCGGTCGCGCCACCGGCAATGCCGCGGTCGCCACCGAGGCTGCCGAGCGCTGGCTGGCCGCGCGCCAGCAAGGTCCCCGGCCGGCCGTGGCCGGCGATTTGCTGGCCAGCTTCAGGGAAAAGTCCGAAGCCCTGGCCACGACCGTGGATGTCGTCGACCAGGCGTCGGCCGCGCCGGCGGCAGTGGCGCGCTATCTTGCCGCGCGGTCCCTGCCGATGAGAGCGGTTGGCTGGCCGGGGCTGGAAAGTCAGCCGTGGCGGGACGCCGGCATCGTCTTCGAGGGCCGGGGCGCCGTCGACGCCGATCTGGTCGGCATCACCGGCTGCTTTTGCGCCATCGCCGAAACGGCGACGTTGATGCTGCTCTCGGGACCGGATACGCCGGCGACGGTCAGCTTGCTCCCCGAAACCCATGTCGCCATCGTCGCTGCCTCGCGCATCGTGCCCGCCATGGAAGATGCCTGGCGCCTGCTGCGTACCGAAGGGGGCGGGTTGCCGCGCGCCGTCAACTTCATCTCCGGCCCGTCGCGCACGGGAGACATCGAACAGACGCTGGTACTGGGTGCGCATGGCCCGTACCGCGTGCACGTGGTGTTGGTGAAGGCGGGCGGGGAGAACCGGTGAGTCTCGCACTGCTGCTGAAGCAGGCAATCGAGCATCATCGCAACGGCAAGCTCGACCTCGCCGAGGACATGTATCGCTTCCTGGGCGAAGCCGACGCCGGCAATCCCCGGATATGGTATCTACGCGGCCTGGTGGCACGGGAACTCGGCCGACACGAACAGGCCATCGAGCGCTTCCAGCGGGCGATGGCCCTGGGTCACGACCGCGCCGATGGCTGGTTCGAGATCGGCCGAACGCAGGGCCGGGCGGGCGACGCGACTGCCGCCATGGCGGCCTATCGCGAGGTACTGGCCATCGCGCCGGCGCGCGTGGACGCGCTGTGCAATCTGGCGAACCTTCAACTCGAAGCCGGCGCCTTCGACGATGCGCGCGCCAACTACGAACAGGCACTGGCGCTGGCCCCGGACAACGCGACCATTCACTACAACCTTGGCACGCTGTGTCTGAAACGCTTCCAGCCGGCGCGGGCGGTTGACCATTTCGAGGCGGCCATCCGGCTCGGGCCGGACCACGCGAACGCTCACAACAGCCGGGGCGTCGCGCTCGCCGAACTGGGCGCCACGGCCGACGCGGCCGAGGCGTTGCGCAAGGCCAGCGAACTCGCGCCGACGTTCATCGAACCCTTGTTCAACCTGCACGGCCAGCGGGTCGATCTCGGCGACATCGACGGCGCCATTGCCTGCATGCGACGGGCGGTCGATATCGATCCCGCCAATGCCGACAACCGTTTCTTTCTCGGCATGCTCCAACAGTACAGCGGCGACGAGGAAGCTGGCGCGCGGATTTTCCAGGCGCTGCGCGACGAGGGAAGCGCCGAGGCGGAAATCGATTCCTGGAGCTATCTGCGGAGCCTCGCTTCGGCGATGCCGACCATGACTGGCAGCAACCGCGGAACGTTCGAGCTGGCGCTGGCGCGCGCGCCGCGCACGGGGCTGGTGCTCGAATTCGGCGTTTATCACGGCAAGTCGATCAGGCAGATCGCCGCGATGGTCGACACGGTTGTCCATGGCTTCGACAGCTTCGAAGGCATCCCCGAGGATTGGGGCGCCGAGCCCAAGGGCACGTACAGTACCGGGGGCCGTCTGCCGGAGGTGCCGGCGAACGTGCGCTTGCATCCGGGCTGGTTCGAGCGCTCGCTTCCGGAATTCCTGCGCGCCGAAACGGGGCCGGTGCGCTTCGTCAATGTCGATTGCGACCTGTACAGCTCCACCAAAACTGTGCTCGGCCTGCTCGCGCCGCGCATGGTGACCGGATCGGTCATTGTCTTCGATGAGTTCATCGGCTACGAGACATGGCGCGACGACGAGTTCAAGGCTTTTCACGAGGCCGTCGAGCGATTCGGCTGGACCTATGAGGTGCTCTGCTTCAGCTTCATGACCCGGCAGGTGGCGCTCCGAATAGAATGGCATGGCTCCTGGGAGACCTCGGCGTCATTGCCCTGACGATGTTTCGCGGCATGTATGGCCCTGGGTTCCTTCCATCCTGCCTCGTCATCGGAGTGCGCCATGCCTGAAATTCTGAGGAATGCGATTGTTGAGCTTGCCTGGCCGGCGGCGCTATTGATCGCGTGGCTCGCCGGTGAATTGGGCCATCGCTGGCTTCGCCTGCCCCGGATCAGCAGCTACGGCTTGGTCGGATTCGTCCTTGCCGCCGCGCAAGGGGGATTTCTGCCCGACCCGGCCGAGGGATCCATGGCGCTGTTGGCGGATGTGGCGTTTGGCTTGATCCTCTTTGAACTGGGCTATCGAATCAATCTTGGTTGGCTGCGCACCAATCCATGGATCGGCATGACCAGCATCGCCGAGGCGGTGGGCAGCTTCGCCGCCGTGTTCGCCGTCGCCCAATGGTTCCAGATGCCGATGGTGCCCGCGCTCATGCTGGCCGCCATCGCCATGTCGACATCTCCGGCCGCCGTCGTCCGCGTCCTCAACGAAACACGCAGCTCGGGTCAAGTCACGGAACGTACGTTGCATTTGTCAGCGTTCAATTGCGCCCTTGCCGTGGTGGTATTCAAGTTTGTTCTCGGCTACTGGATGCTGGCCGGGACGGGGACCGTGCTCGGCGCGGTCTGGAACAGTCTGGTGGTCCTGGTCGTGTCGGCCGCGCTCGGCGTGTCATTCGGCGCAGCAATACCCGCGCTGCTGCGGGTCATCGGGGGTGCGGAGCGAAATGCCACGCTGGTGTTCGCAATCGCGGTTCTGCTATTGGTTGCCGTCACGCACGCCTTGAAGCTCTCGCCGCTACTGGCGACGCTGGCATTCGGGCTGATGGCGCGTCATCGCCGAGTGGCGCTGTCGCAGGCGCAACGTAATTTCGGCGTGCTCGGCGACATGCTCACCCTGATGCTATTCGTCTTCGTTACGGCAACCTTGGACTGGAGACAGGTGATCGCCGGTTTCCAGATGGCGCTGATCGTCATCGCGGTGCGAATGGCGGCCAAGCTCGCCGCCACGACGCTGTTCTCACACGTCAGCGGCATCTCCTGGCGAAAGGGTTTCCTCACCGGCCTGGCGCTGACGCCGCTGTCGGTCTTCGCCATCCTTCTCCTCGAACAGACTCGCCATCTTGGACTGGCCTTGATGGACGAAGTGGCGGCCCTGGCCGGGATCGTGCTGATCCTCGAGGTCATCGGCCCAGTGGCGACGCGTTGGGCGGTCGTCTGGGCGGGCGAGGCGCCGGTGACCAGGGAGGGTTGATCGTGCCGCTCGAAACCTTCAAGACCTCGGCGCCGCTGACCATGGGCGTGGAACTGGAACTGCAACTGGTCAACCCGACCGATTTCGATCTTTCCGCGTCGTCACCCGACTTGCTGCATCTGCTGGAACGCAAGTCTTTTCCCGGCGACGTCAAGCCGGAGATCGCGGAAAGCATGATCGAGGTTGCCACCGGCATACACACCGGCCATGACGGTCTTCTGATCCAGCTGCGCGAGATCCGCGCGGCATTGCTGGATGTCGGCGATCGCCTCAACGTGGCCATGTGCGGCGGCGGTACCCATCCCTTTCAGCGGTGGTTCCATCAGCGCATCTTCGCCAAGCCCCGCTACCGACAGGTGTCGGCGCTTTACGGCTATCTGGCGAAACAGTTCACCGTGTTCGGTCAGCATGTGCACATCGGCTGTCCTTCCGGTGACGAGGCGCTTTTTCTGTTGCACGCCCTCAACCGCTACGTACCACACTTCATTGCGCTTTCCGGTTCCTCGCCGTACTCGCAGGGCGTCGACACGCTGTTCGACTCCGCGCGCCTGAATTCGGTCTTCGCATTTCCGCTGTCCGGCAGGGCGCCTTTCGTGCTCGAATGGTCTGCGTTCGAGCACGGATACTTCGCGAAACTCGAGAAGATGGGTGTCGTTACCAGCATGAAGGATTTTTACTGGGATATCCGGCCGAAGCCCGAGTTCGGCACCATCGAGCTGCGCGTGTGCGACACGCCGCTGACGGTCGAGCGCGCCGCCGCGCTGGCCTGTTACCTGCAGGCGCTGTGCCGCATGCTGCTGGGGCGCAAGGAGGATCCGCCGGCGGAGGACGACTATCTCGTCTATAACTACAATCGCTTTCAGGCCTGTCGCTTCGGTCTCGATGGATCGCTTGTCCATCCGCGCACCGGTGAGACTATCTCCTTGCGCGAAGACATCCTCGCGACCTTGCGGTGCATCGAGCCGGATGCCATCGTGCTCGACAGCCAGGCGGCGCTGGAGGAAGTTCGCGCCATTGCCGGCGGCGTCGGCAACGATGCATCCTTCTTGCGTCGCTGCTACGCTCGGGAAGGCGGCCTGGAAAGCGTCGTGGAGTCGGCAATCGACTCCTTTCACAAAGGACGATAAGCATGGCATTCACCCGGCGGCGTCCGGTCCGTATCGGCTTGTCGGCGCGGATATTTCACCCGGAACCGGGTGGCATGGGAATTCGCACCAAGACGCTTCAGGTACTGGAACAGTCCGTTGCCCAATGGGTTGCGGCGCGCGACGTGATGGTGGTGATGATTCCCTCGGTCGTGCAGGACGGAGCCTTGATGCGCAGCAATATTCGTCTGCGCGATTACGCTGAGTACCTTGATGGTTTGCTGCTTCAGGGGGGGGCCGATGTCAGCCCCCGCGCCTATGGCGAGGAGCCGCTTCGCCAGGAATGGACCGGCGACCCGGTGCGGGATGCTTATGAACTCGAATTGCTACACGAGTTCATGGAGGCAAAGCGCCCCGTGCTTGGTATCTGTCGCGGCATGCAGTTGATCAATGTCGCGCTCGGTGGATCGCTCTGGCAGGATTTGCCCAGCCAGCGCCCGGGGGCCGTGGTTCACGAGAGTCCGGATTACGACCGCAACCAGCATGTGATCACCTTCGTCGAAGGCAGCCATCTGTCGCGCTGGTATGGCGACGCCGCGCAAGGGGTCGTGGTTTCCATCCACCACCAGGCCGTGAACCGGGTCGGACGGGACATCGCCATCGAAGCAGCCGCCGAGGATGGCACGGTCGAGGCGATCCGTTGGCGGGGGCGCAGTTTTGTTTTCGGCGTGCAGTGGCATCCCGAGTTCCACCACTCGCTGGGGCCGGACTTGCTCGACTGCGGCCCGATATTGGATGCCTTCCTGGGGGCCGCACGCGGATGAGTAACGCGCGGTAGGAACTTCGCTGAACCCGAGTTATCCTGGCGGCCGATCTTGCCCGGCACCAGCGTCGCCGGCGTAATGGCGGCGCAGCGAGGCGTAGCGCTCGGCGCGCACCGCGCGCACCCGCGTCATGGCGCGCTCGACTGGCACGCCGAGTTGGGCGAGCGTTTCGGCGGCGATCATCAGGCTGCCCTCCAGCACTTCCGGAATCACCTCGGTGGCGCCGGCCTGTTTGAGCTTGTCGATCGCCGAGTCGTCGGCGACGCGGACGATCACCGGCACGTCGGTGCGTTCGCGGCGCACCACGCGCACCGCGCGTTCCGCCGAATGCACGTCGGGATAGGCGATGACCACCGCGCTGGCGCGCGCCAGGCCGGCGGCCTTGATGACTTCGGGTCGATCGGCGCTGCCGAAGACGACGCGGCCGCCAGCCGGGGTCGCCGCCTGGACCTGGTGGGGATCAACGTCGAGCGCCAGAAAGCCGATGCCTTCGTCGGCCAGGAAGCGGGCGACGTTCCGGCCGGTGCGGCCGTAGCCGCAGATGATCACGTGCCGGTCGAGCGCAAAGCCGGCGACCACGATCTGGTGGATGGACAGCGCCTTGTGCGCCCAGTCGCCCTTGGCCATCTGGCCCGATAGGCGCGCCACTCGCTCGATCAGCAGGGGCGCGACGAACATCGAGGCCAGCATCGCCGACAGCGTTATCTGGAACACATCGTTGCCGATCAGTTGCTGGTGAAAGGCCAGGCCGATCAGCACCAGGCCGAACTCGCCGGCCTGTGCCAGCTGGGCCGCCGTGCGCAAGGCGATGTCCATCGAATTGCGCGCCGCCAGCGCCACCGCCAGCACGACGAGGCCCTTGCCCGTCACCAGCAGCGCCAGCGCCAGCAACAGTTTGTCGAACTGGGCGGTGACGAAGCGCAGGTCGAGCATCATGCCGATGGTGACGAAGAACAGGCCGAGCAGGATGTCGCGGAACGGGCGGATATCGGCTTCGACCTGGTGGCGATACATGGTTTCGGAAATCAGCATGCCGCCGACGAACGCGCCCAACGCCAGTGACAGCCCGGCGGCACCGGTAGCATAGGCCAGACCAACCACGATCCAGAGTGTCGCCAGCACGAACAATTCCTCGGAGCGCCGCGCCGCCACGGCGTCGTAGACCCGGCGCAGCAAGCGCTGGCCGGCCCAGATCAGCGCGCCGAGCACGACCGCCGCTTCGGCCATGGCGACCAGCAGCGCGTTGATCATCTCGCCGGCCGGGCGCGCCAGCGCCGGCAACAGGATCAGGCACGGCACCACGGCGAGATCCTGGAACAGCAGGACGCCCATGGTCTGGCGGCCCGACCGCGAGTGCAGTTCGAAGCGCTCCGACAACAGCTTGGCGACGATGGCGGTCGAAGACATCGCCACGGCCAGGCCGACGGCGAGACCGGCGCGCCAGTCCTGGCCATAGCCCAGGCCGGTGACCAGCCCGGTGCCGAGCGCGGTGAGCAACAATTGGGCGCCGCCGAAGCCGAACACCAGTCCGCGCATGGCCTTCAGGCGAGGCAGGCTGAACTCGAGGCCGATCGAGAACATCAGGAACACCACGCCGAACTCGGCGAAGGCCGCGACCTGACTGCTCTCCTGCATGAGCCCGAAGCCGTGCGGGCCGACGGCGATGCCGACCGTCAGGTAGGCGAGAATCGAGGGCAACTGGAAGCGGCGCGCCAGCGACACCATGGCGACGGTGGCGGTCAGCAGCAACAGCAGGGCGAGAAGATTCTGGTGCATTGGCGTCAAGTCTAGCGCGTCGGGCGTGGCCCGCGCCGGCCACGGGCTATTTGTCGCCGATCAGCCTGGCCTCGACGTTGATGCGCTCGTCGGCCGACACCGTGGCGCGGCGCGGATCGATCACCACGCGGATAATCTTGCGCGGCGGCACGCCCAATCCGCGCACATGCCGTCGCAAGGTCTCCGAGGCCTTGGCCGCCAGGCCGAGCGCATATTCCCGGCTGGCCACGGGCGGCGCGAACAGCGTGAGGCGCATCGACAGTTTGTTGCTTTTCTTCAGCCGGGCCACCAGGGCGCGCAGCGCCGCGTCCACATCGGCCGGCGGTCGCGAATCGTCGGCGGTCATCGAGAACGCGAGGTCGGGCGGGGGCTCGGGCGGCGCGTCGGGTTCGGGTGGCACCGGTTCGGCGGTCGAGGCGGGGGCCGGCACGGCGGCCACGGCGGCGCTCGGTGTCGGCGCGGTGGCTGTCGGCGGGGCCGGCGGCGCTTCGGGGGCGCCTGGTATCGCCGCGGTCTCGATCGGCTTGGCGAGAACCGCTGCGCGCACCGGCGCTTCGGCGCAGCCGGACAAGACGACAGGCAGGCCGGCGAGCAGGCCGGACAGGAGCGCGGGGGCGATGAGTCGTTTCATCAAAAGGCCTGATCCCAGCGCACCGACAGCCGGATCGCCGAATTGATCAGGCCGACCATGCTGTAGGTCTGCACGAAGTTGCCCCAGAGCTCGCCGGTGCGGGTGTCGATGTGCTCGGCCAGCAGGCCGTGGCGGTTGCGCGCGGCCAGCATCTTCTCGAACAGCGCCCGCGCCTCGTCCTTGCGGCCGATGGCGGCCAGCGCGTTGATGTACCAGAAGGTGCAGACCAGGAAGGCGTTCTCGGGCTCGCCGAAATCGTCCTGCTCGACATATCGGAAAATGAAGTCGCCGCGCTTGAGCTCCGTGGCAATGGCCTCGACGGTCGCCGCGAAACGCGGGTCGTCGGCGGCGAGAAAGCCGAGTTCGGCCAGCAAGAGCAGGCTGGCGTCCATCGTGTCGCCGTCGAAGCTGGCGACAAAGGCGCCGCGTCGCTCGCTCCAGGCGCGCCGGCAGACCACTGCGTGAATGATGCGCGCGTGCCCGCTCCAGTAGGCGGCGCGTTCGGCAAGTCCCAGGTGGTCGGCGATGCGCGCCAGACGGTCGCAGGCGGCCCAGCACATCACCGCCGAATACGTGTGGACACGCGCGCTGCCGCGCAACTCCCACAAGCCGGCGTCGGGCTGGTCGTGATGGGCGACCGCCAGTTCGCCGAGCGGCTCCAGGCGCCGGAACAACGCCTCGTCGCCGCGCCGCGTCAGCCGCCGGTCGAAGAAGACGTGGGTGGCCGCCAGCACCGCCGAGCCGTAGCTATCGTGCTGGACCTGGCGATAGGCCTGGTTGCCGACGCGCACCGGCCCCATGCCGCGATAGCCGGGCAAGGCCGGCTCGATGCGCTCCTCCAGATCGGCGCGGCCGTCGATGCGGTACACCGGCTGCAGCGGGCGGCCGGCGGCATCGGCGGCAATGTTCACGATGTAGCCGAGGTAGCGCTCCATCGTGTGCGTGGTGCCGAGCCGGTTGAGCGCGTTCACCACGAAGTAGCCGTCGCGCAGCCAGCAGTAGCGGTAATCCCAGTTGCGGCCGCTGTCGGCCGCTTCCGGCAGCGAGGTGGTCATCGCCGCGACGATGGCGCCGGTGTCGTCGTGGGCGTTGAGCTTGAGCGTGATGGCGGCGCGGATGACCGCGTCCTGCCATTCGTAGGGGATGTTCAGGGCGCGTACCCAGTCGCGCCAGTAGCCGGCGGTTTCTTCCTCGAAACGGCGGCCGATCTCGGCGACCGACTCATGCACGGTCTCATCCGGCCCCAGCAGCAGCGTCAGGCGGTCCTCCAGAAAGAAGGGCGTCTCCTGCAGGAGCGCGGTGATCGACGCATCGGTGGTCAGGCGCAGCGTCAGGTCCGGCGTCACGTAGCGGACATGGTGGCTGCCCCAGGTGACCTCCGGACGCGCCGCGCCGTGGCCGCAGGCTGGCCGCAGCCCGAGAGTCAGTCGTGGCGAGCCGCCGATTCGCCGGAGCCGCCGCACCAGCATCATCGGCCGGAACATGCGGCCATGCAGCCTGAAGCGGGGCGCGAAGTCGGTGATCTCGACGCCGCCGCCGTTGCGGTCGAACAAGCGCGTGACCAGGATCGCGGTGTTCTCGAGATAGTGCTGCTCGGCACGGTCGAAGTCGGCGATGTCCACGGCGAATACGCCGAGTTCGTCGTCGGTGCGCAACAGTGAGCAGAACACCGGGTCGCCGTCGAAGCGCGGCAAGCAGCCCCAGACAACGCGGCCGACGGCGTCGATCAGCGCGCCGACCGCGCAGTTGCCGATCAGCGCCAGATCGAGCGATCCGCCCGGCGATGCCGCCAAGCTCACCGCTCAGTCCGCCAGCGCGCGCGCCAGCCAGGCGCGCACGGCCGCCACGTCCGGCAGCCGATGGCGGGCGCAGGTCGGTTCATCGCCGACCTTGATCGAGATGCCGTCGGTCTGGTTGATGGCGGCGAAGCCGTGCTCGTCGTTGAGGTCGTCGCCGATGAACACCGCCTTGCGGCCCTTGAACGGCGCTTCGGCCAGGTATTCCTCGATGGCCGTGCCCTTGTCGAAGCCGCCCGGCTTGGCCTCGGCGACGCACTTGCCCAGCTGCAGGATCAGCTTGCCGGACGACTCGGCGACCAGTTGCGCCATGGTCTGGTTGGCCAGATGTTCCAGTTCCGGCGCCTGCCGGTAATGCAGCGCCAGCGTCAGCCCCTTGTCCTCCAGCAGCAGGCCGGGGTGGGCTTCCAGCATCGGCGTCAGCGCGGCGCGGATGCGATTCTTTTCCTCCGGCGCGGCGGGGTGCAGCCACAGGCGGCCGGCGGTGTCGCGCCGCTCCAGGCCGTGCTGGCCCGCGCGCGGCAGGCGGGGGGCGCCCAGCCGGCGGTCGAGATCGGAGATGGCGCGGCCGCTGATCAGCGCCACGGCGCCGCCGCTGGCGCGGTGCAGGCGTTCGAGCAGCTTGAGCAGCGCCTGGTCGACCCGCACCGCGTTGGGCGTGGCGGCGATGTCGAGCAGCGTGCCGTCGACGTCGAGGAAGTAGGCCCAGTCGGTGGTCGGGGCGGGCGGTGGGGTTGCGGTCTGCGATTCCATGGCGGTTCGTTCCTAGAGCGGGGAGGCGCTGGCGAGCGGCTTTTCGGTCAGGCGGTCGCGGCGGCGCATGGTCGCCGCGTCGAGCAGCATGCGCCCGGCCCAGCGATAGACGTTGAATTCTCGCACCAGTCCGCGCATCAGGCGCATGCGGTCGCGCTGCTCGGCGGCGGGCATGGTCAGCGCCACGTGCAGGGCGGCGGCGCACTGGTCGGCGTCGTAGGGGTTGACGATCACCGCCTCGGGCAGTTCGCGCGCGGCGCCGGTGAATTGCGAGAGGATGAGTGCGCCGCGCTCATCGTCGCGGGCGGCGACGAATTCCTTGGCCACCAGGTTCATGCCGTCGTGCAGGCTGCTGACGAAGCACAGTTCGGCGGCGCGGTAGTAGGCATAGACCTCGTGCGGCTCGTGGTGCTCGACCTTGAGGATGATCGGCGGCGGACTGTCGCGCCGGCCGACGCCGAAGCGCTCGTTGATGCGCGTCGCCAGCGCCCGCACCTGCGCTTCGTGGTGCTGATATTCGTCGATGCCGGAACGCGACGGCGCGGCGATCTGGACGAAGCTGAAGCGGCCGATCCATTCCGGCTTCGATTCCAGCAGGCGCTCGACGGCGCGGAAGCGCTCGGTGATGCCCTTGGTGTAGTCGAGCCGGTCCACGCCGACGCCGATCATCTGTTCCGCTGGCAGGCCTTCCGTGCGGCGGATCTCGGCGCGGCACTGGTCGATCGGCTTCGCCACCATCTCGGGCTCGGGCGGCCAGGCGATCGAGATCGGGTAGCGGCGCACGGCGGTCAGCTTGCCGCCGAGCGAGACGGTGAAGGACTCGCGATCGACGCGCGCCTCGATGGTGCGATCCACCGTGTCCACGAAATTGTTGCAGTGGAACTGCGTGTGGAAGCCGAGGATGCTGCTGCCGAGCAGGCCGGAAATGATTTCCTCGCGCCACGGGCAGATGGCGAAGGATTCCGGGTTCGGCCACGGGATGTGCCAGAAGGTGATGATGGTGGCCTCCGGCAGTTCCTCGCGGATCATGCGCGGCAGCAGCGCGAAATGGTAATCCTGAATCATCACGATCGGATTGTGCGTGCGCGCCTCCGCCTTCACCGCCTTGGCAAATTTCTTGTTCACGGCGACGTAATGGGCCCAGTCGGCGGAGCGGAAGGTCGGCCGCACGTGGGCGATGTGGCAGAGCGGCCAGAGGCCCTCGTTGGCGAAGCCGTAGTAGTAGCCGGCCTCCTCTTCCGGCGTCAGCCAGATGCGGCGCAACTGGTAGGCGGGCTTGTCCGGCGGCACGGCGATGTGGTCGCGGCCATCGACCACCTCGCGGTCGGCCGAGCCGCTGCCGTGGGCGATCCAGGTGCCGGAGCAGGCGCGCATGATCGGCTCCAGCGCCGTCACCAGCCCGCTGGCCGGGCGCTGGATTTCGACGCGCTCGCCGCGCCGCTGGTGGATGTAGGGCTCGCGGTTGGAGACGACGATGACGTCCTCGCCGCGCAGTTCGCCATGCAGGATGGCGCGCAGGCTGTCCGGCGTCCAGGTGATCTGGCTTTCGTCCCGGGAAAGATGCTCGGTCTCGAGTTCGCGGATCAGCCGTTGCAGGTCGCGGGCGATCGGCCTGAACTCCGGCGCGTTGCCGCCCTGGCCGGGATCGCGCAGCAGTCCCTCGCCGCGCAGCAGCGAGCGCATGCCGGATACCCAGCCGCGCCAGGACAACTGGGCGATGACCACCGTGATCAACGAAATGACGGCCGCCAGCCCCATGAAGAAATAGAAGACATAGCGCTTGGTCTCGGCGCTGCGCCGCTCCACGAAGCTCATGTCATGGATCAGCACCAGCCAGCCGCCGGCGCGCGGCTTGGGCTCCTTGGTGGCTTCGGCGTCGGTGGCGGTGTCCTCGCCGTCCTCTTCGCCGCCTTCCAGCGGCTTGACCGCCACGTGCAGCGGGCCGCGCGGACTGGTCAGCAGCGGGCTTTCGGCCTCTTCCCATTGGTCGAGGTTGTCGCAGCGGATCTCGGCCGGCAGCGAGCGCGTCGCCAGCGGCGGCGATTCCGGCGTCGCGCAATAGCCGATGGCGTATAGCCGCTCGTCCTGGGCGACGCGGGCGAAGTAATTGGCGACCCGGGTCTTCGAACCGGCTTTCAACTGCTCGACCAGCGGGTCATGCATGGCGTTGGCGATCAGCTTGGCGCGGATATCCATGTCCCGCACGAACCAGCGCAGGGTCAGCTGGTCCACCAGCGGCGCCACGCCATAGGCGATGGCCGCGAGGACGAGCATCAGCGGCAGAACGAAGCGCAGGGAAAGTCTCATGGAGACTACATATTACTTCGCTTTCGATTTGATTCGCCTCATGCGCGCCGCGCCGGGACGGCGGCATAATGGCCGCATTTCCCCTTGTTGCCGGAGTCCATGCCGTGTTGCCGATGTTCCGCCTTCTCATGCCCCTGGCCTTGCTGATCGTCGCGCCGGTCAGCCATGCCATCGATGCCGCCGCCGAGGCCGAGGCCCGCGCCACCGTAACTGAACTGGGCCAGTTGAACGGCCTGGCGCTGGCGTGTCGCGAGCCGGCACTAAGCGGGCGCGCCAAGCGCCTGATGCTCGATCACGTGCCCAAGCTGCGCGACTGGGGCGAACTCTACGAGAGCGCCACCCACCAGGCCTTTCTCGCCCCGCCCGGCGGCTGCCCGGAAGCCGCCCTGCTGCGGGTCAGGATCGAACTGGTGGCGGCGCGGATCGCCCGCCTGTTGCCCGCCAGCCCGAAACCGGTCGAAGCGCCGGCGCCGGAACGCGGCATCGTGCCGCGCTACCTGCTCAAGGACCCGAACGGCCGTGCCGTGACCGATGGCGATTTCCGTGGCCGCTTCCAGTTGATCAGCTTCGGCTACACGTTCTGTCCCGACATCTGTCCGACCACCCTGGTCGAGACGGCGCAGATCCTCAAGCAGCTCGGCGACGAAGCCGCCCGCGTGCAGCCGATCTTCATTTCGCTCGACCCGGAGCGCGACACGCCCGAGCAACTCAAGGCCTACACCGCCTTCTTCGATGCGCGCATCCTCGGCCTGACCGGCTCGCCAGAACTCGTGCGCAGGACCGCCGAGCATTTCAAGGTGCGTTACGAGAAAGTCCAGCCGCCGGGCGCCAGCCACTACAGCATCGATCATTCGGCCGGCATGTACCTGCTCGGGCCGGACGGCGCCTTCGTCGCCAAGCTGCCCTACGGCATGCCGGTGCCCGATCTTGTCGTCCGGATTCGCGAGGCGCTGGCGGAATCTCCCGGCCGCTGAAAGTCAGCCGCGGCGGCGCGCCGCCGACACTGACTTTCAGCGCGTCTGGATCGGCCGCGCCGTGGTGACGAACAGCAGGGTGCGGGCTTCGCGAATGTCGGCGTGCAGCGCCTCCACCAGCGGCGGATTGATCGGCCGCTCGGCGTTCCACTCGATGACGAAATTGGCTCCGGAGCCGCCCGAGGAATCGGAGCGGGCAACATATAGTTCATGGGTGCCGTAGGGCGGAATCGTCCGCGCTGTCGTCAGGAATTCCCGCAGCAGCTTGCCTTCGGTGTTGTAGTAGCGTGCGCTGGTCACTTTCATGGCCATGCGCGGATCGGTGTTGCGGATGCTGACGTGCGTGGAGACCAGCGTCTCGGACGGCTTGCCGGTCCTGGGGTCGACGTCGCCGTGATAGAGGTGGGAATAGACCGGCAGGTAAAGCGATTGGCCGGTGGACAGCGGCAGGCCTTCCGCCGTCAAATACGAGGACGCCATCGTCGAACCGGGATACAGCGAGGTCGGCGTCGGCGCGGGAGGAAGGCCCGGCCCGCCTTGCGCCAGCACGAGCGTGGACCAGAACGCCAGCAGCAGGGCGGCAGGCGCCTTACTTGACATAGGTGACCGGCAGCGGCGACAAGCGCAACACGGCGTGGGCGACCGATCCGGTGACGACTTCCTCGACGAACGATTCGCCCTTGTTGCCCATGACGATCAGATCGCAGCCCTTGTCCCGGGCGCAGGCCACGATGCTCTCGGCGACCGGCCCCAGCAGCACTTGCGGCTCGTGCGCGATTCCCGCCGCGTCCAGCAGTTGGCGCGCCGCCGCCAGGGCATCGCCACCGCGGGATTCCTGCATCGCCTCGATTTCGCTCGGCTTCATGAAACGCCTGACTTCGACGGCGTCGATGGGCGGCTGTACGTTGATCAGGACGATCCGTCCCGCCTGGCAGGCCTGGTGCAGCTTGATGGCGTACTCGACGGCGCGCAGCGAAGCGGCGGAGCCATCGACGGGGACCAAGGCTTTCAACATGATGGATTCCGGAGGGGAACGATGCCTCGATTATCCCATGACTTGCGCGGCGCAAGGCAAGGCGTCCGGCCGGGTGGTAAACTCGCGCGAAATTTTTTCCGAAGGCCTCGCGATGCGCTTCCCAACGCCACTGTTGTTTTGTCTTGCGCTGAGCGCGCCGTCGATGGCCCTTGCGGCGGATGGCCCGGCCATCGCCGGTATCCCGGTCGACTTCATCCTGTTTGCCGCCACCCTGCTCGGGGTCGCGCTCTTTCATCACTATGTGCTGAAAGTGGCGCTCGCCGGCCTCGCCACCATTTCGCTCTACAAGATCCTGGTCACCGGCTTCAAGTTCGGCCCCGGCATCGCCGGCTTTGCCGCCCACATGGGGCACGAGTGGGTGTTGCTGGTGAACCTCTTCTGTCTGCTGGTCGGTTTCGCCCTGCTGGCGCGGCACTTCGAGGATTCTGGCGTGCCCGAGGTGCTGCCCCGTTACCTGCCCGAGGGCTGGCTGGGCCCATTCGTCCTGCTGGCGATGGTGTTCGTGCTGTCGGGTTTCCTGGACAACATCGCCGCCGCGCTGATCGGCGGCACCATCGCCGCCAGCGTGTTTAAGCGCAAGGTGCACATCGGTTATCTCGCCGCGATCGTCGCGGCGTCGAATGCGG
>OEIV010000567.1_pt1 | contig 19577 bp, 18 predicted proteins | sample 1539231 | NCBI WGS metagenome assembly OEIV01 (sample SAMN03794762, study PRJEB22550) | activated sludge metagenome | feature: wastewater treatment plant; material: activated sludge; isolation source: Wastewater treatment plant of a petroleum refinery complex | place: Argentina: Buenos Aires ...
TCCTAGTGCAAAATCTCCGGGGAACACCGGTTAGACCTTCGTTGCCGCAATACAAACGGGCTTCGAAATTCATATTTCTCATATCATTTTTAGTTTAGTCTTTTTTAAATACTTTTGAAAATAATTTTAAATATGGATATGGAACATGAAATTTCTTCCAGTGAAGAAACATCAAAGAAAGTGGAATTAGCCAATGAAACCAAACTTGATCAACATTACTGGGATAGTCGTTATGTGGCAGGCACTACAGGATGGGATTTAAAAGAGCCTTCCGCACCTTTAAAGTCTTATATTGATCAGCTGACCAATAAAGACATTCGTATTTTGATACCTGGGGCTGGCAATGCCTATGAAGCCATGTACTTATGCCAACAAGGGTTTAAAAATATTACCATCGTTGATATTGCTCCAACCGTCATTGAGAAACTAAAACAACAATGGCAAGATTTCCCCCAAATCAGTTTATATCATCAAGATTTTTTTAAACATCAGGGTCAGTATGATTTAATAATAGAACAAACATTTTTTTGTGCCTTGTCGCCTTTATTGCGTGAGCAATATGTATTGAAAATGCATGAATTATTGCGAAGTGGGGGTAAGTTGGTGGGTGTGCTTTTTGATAAAGATTTTGAAGGCGGTCCACCTTTTGGTGGTTGTAAGGTTGAATACGAGCAGTTATTTAAACAATTATTTCAAATACAAACCCTTGAAGCTTGTCATAATTCTGTTACACCAAGAATGAATTCGGAACTTTTTGTCATATTGAAAAAAGTTTAGCCTTTCATCATCATGGCTATCATGGTTTTTATGATTATTTGCCAAAGCGATAGCTTATACCAATTGTATTTAATAAATAGTCTAATAAAACGGTATAATACCCATACACATTACATTGAAGCTAATCACAAATGGACTGTCTTTAATGTGTTGTTGGTATCATTTCACTTATGCATGCAATCTATCTATACGCCTTCAGCATTCATCATACCAATGCAACTCGTAATTGTAAAAATTGGTATTACCTTTGTCCAAAATTTCCATTGTCAGTGTTCAACACCATCGCCAATTATTTTTCTTTAATAAAATTTAGCCATACCATTTTTGCTATGCCTTTTGCCATGATTGGTTTTTTTATGGGTTATTCTTATCAACAAGACATTCCCTTTGCAAAAATTTTCATTGCAGTAATATTGTGTATGGTATTTGCAAGGAGTGCAGCTATGGCCTTCAACAGATATATAGATGAACGGTTTGATAAGCTCAATGCAAGAACTGCCATTCGTGAAATACCAGCAGGCATTATTCAAAAAAAGCATGCTTTGTGGTTTGTCATCGTCAGTTGTGTATTATTTGTCCTGACCACCTTTTTTATTAATCAAATTTGTTTTTACTTATCACCCATTGCATTGTTTGTGATTTTGTTTTACAGTTATACCAAACGTTTTACACCACTTTGTCATTTGGTATTGGGTCTCGGCTTGTCGCTGGCACCGATTGGGGCTTTTTTGGCTGTTACAGGTTATTTTGCCCCTTTGCCTCTGTTGTTTTCTGCTATTGTTTTTACTTGGGTGAGTGGGTTCGATATTTTATACGCTTTACAAGATGAAGAGTTTGATAAAGCGCATCAGTTAAATTCAATACCTGTATTGTTAGGTCGCAAAAATGCCCTTTTCGTTGCTAAACTTTTACATTTTGTCACCGCCTTACTTGCGATATATATCGGCTATTTTTTTATGCATAACATGTATTACTACATTGGGTTGGTGCTATTTGTCGGATTGCTTTTTTTTCAACATACCCTTGTGAAACCCAGCGATATCAGCAAAGTGAATCTGGCCTTTGGCACTACCAATGGCATCGCGAGTTTGTTGTTTGCTTTGTTTGTGATTTTATCTATCTTTTTTGCCCCCTAAATCTTTTATTCTATACTATGAATCGCATCATAATGGCTTATTCAATTGTTTACCCAAAATCAGCTTTTTAGCATGGCCCGGATACTCGCCATTGATTATGGCAAAAAAAGAACTGGTATTGCCGTCAGTGATCCTTTACAAATCATTGCCAATGGGCTCACTACGGTAGAAACAAAAGAGTTGATTGTATTTTTAAAAAAATATTTTGACCAAGAAGCTGTCGAAACGGTTATTATCGGACTGCCAAAGTCGTTAAAAAATGAAGCAACGGATGCCACACCTTTGGTGATGCAATTTATGAAACTGTTTAAAAATTCATTTCCTGACATGCCTTTGATACCCATCGATGAACGATACACCTCCAAAATGGCTTTTCAAACAATGATAGATGCAGGACTTGGAAAAAAAGCAAGACAAAACAAAGCTTTGATTGACGAAATAAGCGCAACGATTTTATTACAGGGGTATATGACAACTTTGTAAATCAACGCCTTCAATAGGGGAGCAAAACGAATTGTACTTCAATCCGCATAGTGAATTTAAAAACTGTTTACTTCCACATCGGTTTTATCACCCCTAAGTGCCCTGAAACGTTTACGGGCTTCATTGATAAATGTACTTCCAGGGTATTTAATGATTAATTGTTCATAAAGACGCTTTGCCTCATCTTTATTGCTAAAATAATTTTCGTTGATAAAGGCTAAATGATATAAGGCATCGTCAGCAAGCACATCATCGGCATATTGGGTGGTAATTTTTTGCAATTGTAAAGCTGCTTCACTATAATCTTGTTTTTTCATGGCTATACGCGCTCTTTCCATCAGTATATCATCTTGCAATGGATGTTTCGGATATATCAATTCAATACTGTCTAAAGTGGTGAGGGCCTCTTCGTCTTTATTTTGGAAAGCCAGAAGATCAGCATGGGCAAACATCAACAATGGGGTTGTATTACTGTCGGCAATCGGATTGTTTTCTGTAATCAATACAGAGAGGTTTAAGGCATCATTGGCAATCAACTCAGAAGTAGAGGCTTTTAATACATCGAGTTGCCCCTGAGCCCATACAAAATCACCTGTATAATAAGAGAGTTTTGCATTTTTATATCGTGCCTCTTCGCCCAGCATATCTCTCTTAAACTCTTTATCTACTTGTGAATACAGTAATGTGCTTTCCCATATATTATTTCTCACCAACTCGTAATCACCCATTTCAAGTTTGCATCTTCCTTTAAACAGGGCATCAGCATTGTGGGCTTTTGTGATTTCGCTCAGCAAGGCGATGGCTTTGTCAATATTATGCGCGTAACGGGCTTCTAATTCAGCATATTCTCTCAAGGTTTCTTTGAGTTTATACGATGGATTTTCTTCTAAAAAAGTGGCGTAAGCATTTGACACCAATGTTACATCTGCGGGGGTATAATGCGGATTGTATTTAAGTTGCTCTTTCAGGCAGGTGAGTTTTTCGCTGTAAGCAATCACATAGTAAGGCTGATCTTTGCCTTTGCTCATCACAAAGTCGTAAGCAATAAGGGCTGCTTTAAATTGCTTTTCACGAAGCGCCACACGGGCAAAACCCAAACTGCGTCTGCCTTGCTCATTAAATCGATTGTCGATTGATTTGATTTGAATAAAAGCGTTTTCGTAATCGTTTTGTTGAATATATAACCAGGCAAGCAAGTCAGGATAGGCAACAATATCGGGTTCTTTAGTAGCTCTTTTTTGTACTTTTTTTCGAAAGGCTTCTAATTTTTCCGGGTTATTAAACATCCTTTGAAATGTCGCTTTGATTTCTTCTGATTTTTCATTTTTTGAAATATACAAATCCAGTAATTGGTCAGTGGCTTTTTCGGTATCTCCTTTTTTGTCATAAAGTAAAGCCAATTCCTCAGCGTATAAATAGGGATTTTCTGGTGCAAAGCTTTTTCCTTTTTCAAAAACGGAGATAGCTTCATTGAACATTCCTTCTTTTTGAAACATCATAGCGGTGTTTCTGATGGCATCGTCCTCAGGTTTTAGCTGATGAATAATAGATTCAACGATTTTAGTAGCCTTTTTGTCTTCCCCCTGGAGTTTGTATAATTTAGCCAATTCAAACTGATAGCTTACATTTTTATCATTCAACTTCAATTGTTGTTTAATGATTTTTTCGGCTGTTTTGTAATCTTTCAATCCCTTTAAGCTTTCAAAATAACCCAGCAATACGGTTGCATCTTCTTGATTATAATCAACCAGTTGTTTGAAGGTAGCGGCTGCTTTTATATAATCGCCACTGAGTAAATACTGTTTGGCTACATTGAGCAATTGATCTTGGGCAAGCATGCCAAAGCTTACGCTCATAAACAAGAACAGGATCATTGCTTTTTTCATATGGTCAAATATCACACTTTTTTAAGTTTCATCAACCTTTGAAGTTCAAAACTTTTGTTTAAAATACATTATTTTCATTTTTTAACTATTTATTAGATTGATTAGAAATAAAAAGCCCTTAATTTCGAATGAATGTGTATAAAATTAATTTTCGATGTGTTTGTAACATTCAATTAAACTTTGTACATTAGTATTCTACTTTAAAAATTAATTTTAAGGCAGATCCTATGGGGGGATTTAAAGAAAACAGTATTATTTATGGCAAAAGGGAAAAAGGCAATTAAAATTGACCTTAAAAAAGCATTACATGAACAGTTTGGATTTGATAGTTTCAAAGACGAACAGGAAGCAATTATACAAAGCATATTAGATGGTAGAGATACCTTTGTGATTATGCCTACAGGGGGTGGTAAATCATTGTGTTATCAATTACCTGCCTTAGTGAGCGAGGGTATCGCAATAGTGGTATCGCCACTGATCGCATTGATGAAAAATCAAGTGGATTTACTTGCTAGTTACAGTGATATTGAAAATGTAGCTCATTTTTTAAATTCGTCTTTAAACAAAGGGCAGATCAAAAAGGTAAGAGAAGATTTATTGGGGGGTAAAACCAAAATGCTCTATGTAGCACCCGAAACCCTTACCAAAGAAGAAAATGTAGATTTCTTAAAAGAACTAAAGATTTCTTTTGTGGCTGTAGATGAAGCACACTGTATTTCTGAATGGGGTCATGATTTTAGACCTGAATACAGAAAAATCAGGGATATCATCAATACCATTGACCCTACGTTAAACATCATTGCCCTGACCGCAACCGCTACACCCAAAGTACAAGATGATATCAAAAAGAATTTGGGATTAATTAAGCCGAATGTATTTGTTTCGTCATTTAACCGTAGCAATCTGTATTATGAAATTGTTCCAAAAGGTAAAAAAGACCAGACGGTAAAGCATATCGTAAAGTTTATACAGCAAAACAGAAACAAAAGCGGTATTATCTATACACTCAATCGTAAAACCACTGAGGACCTGGCAGAAATACTCATGGCCAATGGTATCAGTGCAGTAGCCTATCATGCGGGGCTTGATAGTAAAACCCGTGCCGATCGTCAGGATAAATTTTTGATGGAAAAGGTAGATGTGATCGTAGCCACCATTGCGTTTGGTATGGGTATCGACAAACCCGATATTCGATTTGTGATGCATTACAATATACCCAAATCAATCGAAAATTATTACCAGGAAACGGGTAGGGCAGGAAGAGATGGTTTAGAAGGAAAATGTTTATTGTATTTTTCATACAAAGATGTACAGAAATTAGAACATCTTATGCGCGACAAGCCATTGACCGAGCGTGAAATGGGCGGTCAGCTTATCAGCGAAACAGTGGCTTATGCTGAAAGTGCTATTTGTAGACGTAAAGTGTTGTTGCATTATTTTGGTGAGGAGTATAATGAAAATTCATGCAATGATATGTGTGACAATTGTTTGCATCCAAAAGACAAGATTGAAGTAAAGGATACTATTTTCACTGCCCTTGAAACCATCCGTCAAATCAAGGAAATGTTTACCATCGACTATGTTATCAATGTAATATTAGGACGGTCAAACACTCAGATTCAAGCGTTTAAACATGACAAGCTGAAATGTTTCAGCATGGGTGCTCATTTTCAGATGGATGATCATTTTTGGTTTTCATTGTTGAGACAAATGATGGTTGAAGGACTTATCAGAAAAGATATTGAAGAGTACGGATTATTGAAATTAACCGACAAGGGTAAGGCATTTTTGAAAAAACCTTATTCGCTTAAATTGTCATTAAATCACAAGTTTGAAGATGCAGAGGGTGATGATGATGAAATAGCAGGCGCGCCTGGCAGTGGAAGTTCAGCCCTTGACCCTGTGTTGTTGCAAATGCTTAAAGACTTAAGAAAACAAGTAGCACAGCAACATAAAGTACCTCCTTTTGTGGTATTTCTTGAAAATTCATTAGAAGATATGGCTACCAACTACCCTACAACCATGAAGGAAATGGAAAATATCGCTGGGGTGAGCAAGGGTAAAGCATTGAAATTTGGTAAAAAGTTTGTTGACCTCATCGCAAGTTATGTAGAAGAGAATGAAATTGAAAAAATAGATGAATTTGTGATGAAAAGTGTGGTGAACAAAGGGGGTTTGAAAGTATTTATTATTCAGAATATTGATAAAAAAATTCCTTTAGATACCATTGCCAAAATGAAAGAAATACAAATGTTGGATTTGTTACAAGAAATGGAAACCATAGTTTCAAGTGGTACAAAACTCAATATTGATTATTGTATTAACGATTATGTTGATGAGTATGATCAGGAAGACATGTATGATTTTTTTCAAACTAGTGAAAGTGGAAATATAGAAGAAGCTGTGGATGTTTTAAAAGAAAACAATATCAGTCAGGAGCAATTTAGGCTCATGAGGATTAAATTTATGAGTGACTTTGCAAATTAAATTTTAATCGTTTATCATGCATTTGTTAGCTATCCTGTTACAAAATTTATCCTTTTTTGAAAGATGGAAAATGATTATTGTACCGGTATGCATCATTTGGATAGTTCTTTTTATCATCTACTTTATAAAACGAAATAAAAAATAATTGGCAATTTGCATAATATTGTTATTTTTGCAGTCCTTTAAAAAAATGGTTCATTTTTCATACAAGTGAAAAGCGTTCCAAACATGGTGCGGTAGCTCAGTTGGTAGAGCAATGGACTGAAAATCCATGTGTCGGCGGTTCAAGCCCGTCCCACACCACTTGAAAATAAAGCCTTTCTGGAGAAATTCTTGAAAGGCTTTTTTAATACAATTGAAATGCTCCTTGCCCTATTCGAGATGTTTGGCTCTGTGGCCTCTCGTACTACAGTTAAAAAGAGTTCTCTGAACGCTAAGTATCGTAAAAAAAGCAATTCTCTTTAATTAATGTCATTTGCATATTAAATATATGAAATACATCTAAAGGGCTCTGCGAGGAAGGAAGTGAAACAAAAAATTTAGGTGACAGGTATACGAGATATAAAATAATTACATCAAGTAAAATAATTATAGATATAGAAAGTAATCAAATGGGAAGTCGTCGAAATTGCCTGCCTGTTCGTCAGACAGGGTTATTATGGTTATTAAAGAAAGATGATAAAATTTGGTTTAGGGAAGAAGGCTATCGTTGCGTTGAAATTACAAGACCTGATTTTTTTTAAACCAAACTAAATTATATACATTTGAATCTGGTACGAGCATGAATAATAAAGTAAGAAGAGGATTATTAATACATTAGTTGTGCTGATTATTAAAGAGCACGAAAAAGTTTTTGAGATGTAGATTTTATAAAAAAGCATGCTTACAGTCGGTTAAGAGAATCTTTTTTTAACTAGCCAATGGGATACCTCAGAACCGAACATCCCACAGAGCATATTATTATTAGTCATTAAATAGCTAACTAATCGTAAATTATCCTTCAAATGAAACGACTAACATTAGTGATACATCTATTATTTTTTTCAATTTTTGGAATTAATGCTTTAGCGCAAAAAAACAATAGTATATACTTTTTAGCAAGTAGTAATTTCTATCCTGGAGTGACTGGGCGTAAATTTAAATTAGATGACCAATTTGGCATTGGATACGAAAGGAAGTTAAATACAAAGATTGCCATGAACATTTGCTTTAGTAAGTGGTATGTTGGTAACGCTGAGACTATTCCCTATTATCGCTGGGAGTGTACCTCGCTTGATAAAAGTTGCGAACAACAAATTGTATTTAGAAGAAATTACAAGTTTGTTGATATTTCGACTACATATAGTGTGTTTAGGAGCCAAAAGTATGGTCAGGTTAATTTACAGCTTGGTATAGGGGGTGTTTGGGGTGTGAATCGACGTATAGACACGATTTTATTACCAGTAATTGAGCCATACGACTACTATGAAGTAAAAGGTCACAATGAAAATGCAATATATTTCGGATTAATTCCAGGGCTAATTTACGATTACTTTTTATGGAAAAAAAGAATCAATATTGGTCTACATCTTTAATTAAGGAAGTATTTTGGCAGTTCCGAAGCCCCATTACAAGGAGATAGGGGTTTACATATCGGTTTTAGTTTTTAGAAACGAATGCTAGAAACTATTCGAGATGTTCGGCCTCTCGTACTATAGTTAAAAAGAGTTCTCTGAACGCTAAGTATCGTAAAAAAAGCAATTCTCTTTAATTAATGTATTTGTATATAAAATACATCTAAAGGGCTCTGCGAAGACGGAAGGTAAAGTACCCATTAAATGAATAAATGTTTATGTATCTTGATTCAAGATAGGCAAAGGAAGCCAGCGCACAATGGCAAAACCTCATTCCTTCGCCAGACGAAGGAAATAATTTTGCAACATCTCTACCTTCAATTTCCCCCTTTGCTCTTTTTGTTTATATAGAAATATCCTATTGATTTTATCAATAAATATAGATTACAACGATATGTATATTTGCATTCAATAAACAAAATCTATACAAACAATGAATATCCAAAGCAAATCTCCATTCTACAAACAACCCATAAAGATTTTGTTATTTTTATTCTCCGCCCAATTACTATTGTCATCTTTCACATTTTCAAGATTTCATAAAAGGGCAGAATCATTGTTCCAAAAAGTGATATCAAGCAAAGAAGTTTACGATGCTGCAATTGTAACAGGTATGCCGGTAGACAACGGTAAGTTAAATATGACAGTGACAGAACGCGTACAATGGGCGGTATATCTTTATAAAAGTGGTATTGCAAAAAACCTCATTTTCTCAGGCGGGGCTGTTTATACAGATTACTATGAAAGTGTTTACATGGCCGCTTACGCAAAGCAATTAGGAGTAGACGAAAAACATATTTTTATTGAGAATATCGCAGAGCATAGCACCGAAAATGTTTTTTATTCATATAAAATTGCCAAGCAGAATGGTTTCAAAAAAATTGCATTGGCAACGGACCCCTATCAGTCCATGATGCTCAAAAAGCATACTAAAAACAGATATGCTACGCATATTCAACACATCCCTATCGTTTACAAATACATCGAAGGGATGTTGTCTCCACAATCGCAAATCGAACTTAGCAATAGTCGAAAGGAAGGTTTTGTTTCTATCAAAGCCAGAAAAAATATATTTCAAAGATTGAAAGGAACCCTTGGAAAAGAAGTCAACTATGGCTTGGAGGGTAAACTAGGCAAATTGTAAACTAATTTTCTAGCGCCTCCCTTCAGGTTTTAGGACGGTACCTTTACTTTTCACTTTGAATCCCATTTCTTGGACTAATCGCTTACAACTGCATTCAAGCATCCAAAGAAAAGTTGTTTTGTAAACACAGAATCTGCGAGAACGGAAGGTATCCATTTGAAGAATTAATGTTTATATATCCTGATATAAGATGGGTAAAGAAAGCCAGCAAACACTAGCAATGTCTCGTTCCTGCGTCAGACGTAAGCTTCAATGAACAGTTCATAAATATGAAATTCTAACCTATACTGCTATAATTTCGTCTAATAGTTAATTCAATAATATTTACTATGAATACAAAATTATTTTCGCTCGTACTCGCATTCGTGTTAACTACCATTATAAGTTCTGCACAGGTTCCAACATTTCTATCAAGTTCATTAATACCTAGTAATTATAGTGCTTGTACAAATCCTATCACAATGGGTTTTGGGGTAACAGCCGTTGACTTTAATATTGGAGATCCTATTACATTCTATATTGATTTTGGTGATGGTACGAATTATACAGCACCTGTTCAATATATTACCAATGTGTATGATTCATTGTTTGGAACAGTTACTCACACTTATGCTAATGCAGGAGTATACTCACCTACGATGACTATAACTGGGCCAGGCGCTACACCACTATTGGTTACTTGGTTTTGGGGTGCAAATACCTTAACTGTAGGGCCGCCATTACCTTGTGGAAATATCTCCGGAAGTGTATTTAACGATATGAATGTCAATTGTACCATGGAGAATGGTGAAGAACTTTTTTACCACCATATAGGAGTTTCTTTAGCCGGAAATATCATTGCCGATGGTTATACTGATGCAGCCGGGAATTATTCTATTGACTACCCCTTCATCTTAGGTCAAACTTATATAGTATCATATCTTTCAAATATAAATTTTGCTTCTTGTATGGGGGTTTCTTGTCCACTAACACAGACTTATGCGGTAAATATACTCAATAGCACAAATAATAATTTCGGCTTAACATTGAATGGTGCAAATTATGATATGAATGCAGCATGGACTTCAATAAATACGGGAATACTCAATGCCGGATTTAATAAAACCTTTTATTTTTCCTTTACCAATTTTAATTGTCCCATGCTAGGAGGAGATTTAACAGTGAACCTTGACCCTTCAGTTAATTATTTGAGCGCTACACCTATTCCTACATCTGTAGTCGGTAATACTTTGACATGGAATATGGCAACAATAGGGATTTCTCAAATATTAGAAGTAAATACTTTTGTCCCACTGGCCGACATAAATAATATACCATTTATAATTGGTGACTCTGTATGTCATACAAGTATGATTGCTGGAGCCATTACAGGCGACTTGAATTTATTGAACAATACAAGAACAAGTTGTTTTTATATAGGGACCTCTTATGACCCCAATGATAAGAAAGTATCACCAAAGGGTGTAGGCCCAAGTGGTAATGTAAATTTTGGAACAGAATTTAGTTATGATATTCGTTTCCAAAACACTGGCAATTCGCCCGCTATTAATGTCGTGGTATTAGATACTTTAGAGTCGGACCTGGATCCTTCCAGTGTAGTTGTAACTGGTCGAAGTCATTATATGCTCTTTACCCAAAACGGGAATGTATTGAAATTTGAATTCCCAAATATAATGTTACCAGATAGCACAACCGATTTTGATGCTAGTCAAGGGGGCGTTTCATTTAAAGTAAAACACAAAACAGGTCTATCAGAAGGTACACCAATCAATAACAAGGCTCTTATCTACTTCGATTTAAATGCTCCCATTATTACAAATACAACAAGCAATACATTAGTAAATAATGTAAGTGGCATCGGCAGCGTAAATACTGCAAATGGTTTTCAGGTTTATCCAAATCCCATAACTACAGAATTTAAGGTAGTGCTTGATGATTTTAATTCAAAAATTATTCGTTGCGAACTTCAAAACCAAATTGGCGAAAAACTACAAAAAATAAGTACTTCGAGTAATTCGTTGAATTTGTCAATAGCCAACTATTCTGCAGGTATTTACTTTATTACTATTACAGACAACAAAGGAAATATTTTTCAGAAGAAACTAGTGAAGGAATAATATTTTGTAAAGCCATTATCACTTTTAATTAGTGGTACAAAGTATTTAAATAACTCCCTCTGTCACAATTATAAACACGAGCACTGACTTAGTAATGAGACATAAGAAAGTTCGTTGGCTTTCCGCCTCGTTACATAGGCCCTTTGCCATGTTGAGAAATGACCCATAAACAAATCCTTATTTCACATCCTTATAAAATAAAGGTTGATTCTATGCCCAAATTTTCTACTCTCCATATTATTATATTACATTTGCCCTGTGCAGGAAAATTCATCGAAGTCAGGCTTTTGGCCAACCATCATTTCTACCCTTTTTCATCCGGTATTTATACCTACATTGGTTATGGTATTTTTAGTGTTTATGAGCCCAACCCTTTTTTTTGGCCTACCAGTCAAAACACAACAATGGTGGATCGTCATTATAGCTTATATTACTGTTACCTTTCCTTTGCTTGTTGTGTTTTTGTTGTGGAGGCTTAAGTTTATCGATAGCATACATATGCATGGAGAAAAAGAACGCTATGCACCCCTCATTGCTTCTATGTTATTTTACTTTTGGGTTTTTTGGTTGTTTCATAAACAATTAAAAGCACCTGAATTATTACAAAGTTTTTTACTTGGTGTTTTTCTTACCACTGTGGGAGTATTTATGGCCACTATTTTTTACAAAATTAGTATGCATACAGCCGCCTGGGGTGGCGTGGTTTCTTTTGCCGTCATAGGTATGTTTCAATCTTTACAACATGGACTGATTTTTTTATGTCTTGCATTGTTTATAGCAGGTGTGGTTGGTTCTACACGTTTGTATATGAAAGCACATACGCCCTTTCAGATTTATTCGGGTTATGCAGTTGGTATATTGATGCAATTGCTTTCTTTTATTGTTGTACATAAATTTTTAATGTAATGAAGTCATTACCCAAAATTGAAACGTGTTTTTCGCCCTCTTTGTTGCATTTATATGATATGAAAAACAGTATCGTAGTTATTATTGATGTGTTTAGAGCCACTTCAACCATTGCAGCTGCATTACACAATGGCGCCAAAGCCATTATCCCCATTGATTCTGTAGATGCTTGCATTGCTTTAGGTACTCAGCTCCCCAACTCAATCACAGCGGGAGAGCGTGATGGAAAAGTAGCACCTGGTTTGCAATATGGCAATTCACCTTTAGAATACAGTCCCGATTTTATCAAAGACAAAACCTTGTTGTTAACCACTACCAATGGCACACGCTTATTGCATATGTGTAATGAAGCTTCCGAAATCATCACAGGATCTTTTCTAAACCTGGGTGCCGTATGTGATTATCTTCAACATCAACAAAAAGATGTTTTATTGGCTTGTGCATCGTGGAAAGATCGGTATAACCTCGAAGATTCTTTATTTGCTGGCGCTGTATATGATAGTATTGGGTCGCATTTTGAAATGAATTGTGATAGTACACGTGCTGCAAATCAATTGTATCAATCGGCAAAGGCTGATTTATTTCATTTCATACAAGATAGTTCCCATTTTTTACGCCTTTCAAAATTTGGCCTACAATACGATATGGAGTATTGTTGCAAAATAAATGCACACAATGTATTGGTCAAATATGAAAAGGAACAACTGGTGGTTAAATAGGGCTTGTGCTTCAAGTTTTTATGGTTTTTAAGTATACATACAATAAATACTATTTTTAGTCTATGTATTATTAACGATTCAGATAAATCAATAATGATTTAAAATAGTACCTTTGCCACCTTTCTATGAAAATTCTCATCCATTACCTCTCTCGATATAAAGGGCTCGTTTTACTCTCATTCTTATTGGCTGCTTTAAATACAGGCTTTTCCTTATTAGACCCTGTTTTTTTTGGTAAGCTCTTCGATTATATCAAAGACAATTACGACAAAGCCACGCAACAGGCATACATTACCAATACGTTTAAGTTTATTGGCATTATGATCAGTGTGGCGATGGCCTCAAGAATCGCCAAAGCCTTTCAGGATTATACGGTCAACACTGTGATACAGCGTTTTGGTGCAGACGTGTATACTGATGGGCTTAAAAGGGCTTTGCAATTGCCTTATCAGCAATTTGAAGACCAAAGAAGTGGAGAAACCCTTGCGGTGTTAGAAAAAGTACGTATTGACTCTGAAAAATTCATGACCCTATTTATTAATGTGTTGTTTGGGGTCATTGTGAGTGTGGTGTTTGTGATGATATACTCTTTTAGTACCTATCCTAAACTGGTTTTTATTTATATTGTAGGGGCCATTTTATTATCGGCATTGATGAGTGTATTAAGTAAAAAAATTAAATTTATACAACGTACCATCATTAAAGAAACCACCGCTTTAGCTGGTGCTACCACCGAATCATTGCGAAATATTGAATTGATTCGAAGTTTAGGGCTCACAAATCAGGAAATCAAACGACTCAATCTTACCACACGAAAAATACTCCAGTTAGAACTTAAAAAAGTTAAAAGTATACGTTCACTGAGTTTTGTTCAAGGCACATTTGTCAATTTAATTCGACAAACTATTTTATTTACATTGGCATACCTCGTGTTTAAAAATCATTTATCTATTGGGCAAATGATTACGATGCAGTTCTTTTCCTTTTTCATCTTTGGACCATTGCAAGAACTGGGCAATATCATATTGGCATATAGAGAAGCTGAAACTTCACTGGCCAATTTTGAAAAACTCATGCATACGCCTGTAGAAGAACGCCCACTCAATCCCAAATCAATCAATAAAATTGAAGAATTGGCTTTTGAAAATGTATCTTTTAAACACCAAACGGCCAGGCAAAATGCCTTGACCCATATTTCATTTAATGTTAAAAAAGGAGAAACCATTGCCTTTGTGGGACCTTCAGGATCAGGCAAAACCACCTTGGTAAAACTCCTTGTAGGTTTATACAAACCACTAGAAGGCGACTTGCTTTATAACAAAGTATCGTTTAGGGATTTAGACATTGAAGAGTTTCGACATCAAATAGGCTTTGTAACCCAAGATACGCAACTGTTTGCAGGAAGTATACGCGAAAATCTGTTGTTTGTAAATCCAAGAGCCTCAGAAGATGAAATGATGACTGCACTCAAAAAAGCTTCTGCTTTTACCTTACTCAGTCGTGCCGACAATGGGCTTGATACGGTAATCGGAGAGGGTGGGATGAAAATATCTGGGGGCGAAAAACAACGATTGTCGATCGCACGTGCTTTGCTTCGTCAGCCCCGATTGTTGGTATTTGATGAGGCTACATCAGCTTTAGATTCTATTACGGAAGAAGCGATTACCAATACAGTGAAGCAAATCTCCAACGAAAAAGAACAAATCAATATATTGATTGCACATAGGTTGTCAACCATTATGCATGCCGACAGAATATATGTATTAGAAAAAGGAAAGATTGTAGAAACCGGCGCACATGATCAATTAGTGGAAGATAAAGGATTGTATTATGCCATGTGGAGACAACAAATTGGAGAAAGACAAATTGAACTGATATAACAGCCTGAAGCATAAGTAGAAGGCTTTAAATGAATACCCAAATGGAAAATAAAGCACCCAACAGATTGATGAGCATGGCCACCATGAAATGTCCTAACTGCCACAAAGGATCTATGTACAAAAACAAAAGCATCTTACCCCTGAATGAATTTATGGTAATGCCCGAACATTGTGAAGTTTGTGGTTTGAAATTTGAAATTGAAACAGGCTTTTGGTTTGGTACGGGGTATGTGAGTTATGCCCTTAGTGTAGGTACCATCTTTGTGTTGGCAGTTATATTTGCCCTTACTTATGGTTTTACTTGGCGAAACAATTCTATTTTTATATTTATTGGTGTTATGATATCAGCATTGGTATTGCTACAACCCTGGATCATGCGTTTTTCAAGGGTTTTATACATTTATGTATTTGTAAAATACAAGAGTAGCGCATTTAAATAAATAGCTTGCTTCATTATTTAATGCCTACCTTCGTTAGCTATAGGGTTGTATGCCACATAGTTAACAACTTCAGTTCATGCACACCCTATTTGACACCATCATAGATTCTTATCTTGAACATAAAGTTGGCATAGTAGAAAATTTCTTGACCCCTTCTCTTTCTAATCATCTTAAGGATAATTTGCATGTGTTGTACCGTCAAAACCAATTATTGGATGCTGGAACAGGAAATGAAATAGAAGTTAATCATGATAAAAAAATACGGAGCGATAAAATATTTTGGCTTGACCGTATTCATCAAAATAAATACGAAAACGATTTTTTTGATCTCATGGATCGCTTTATTATTTATTTAAATCAAACATGTTATACAGGCATAACAGGTTATGAATTTCATTATGCACTTTATGAAAAAGGGAGTTTTTATAAAAAACATTTTGACCAGTTTCGTAATAATAAAAAGCGGGTATATTCTATGATTATGTATTTGAACAGTGATTGGCAAATTGACGATGGGGGTGAGCTTTGTATTTATAATGAGGATGATTGTCAACATATTTCACCAACCCAGGGTAAAAGTGTTTTTTTTAAAAGTGATGAGCTCGAGCATGAAGTTTTATTAGCCAACAAACCTCGAATGAGCATTACTGGGTGGTTAAAGGTTGATTGATACCATCTGCACATTATAGATATTCCAATATTAATATGCATAAAAAAAACGCTTCAGTATCCCAAAGCGTTTTTTTTATTTTTCTTAAAAAATTTTATCCAATTTTCATTCTTGAAAAAGCTTTAACCGTTAAGTCTGCTTCTACACTTTTCAAAAATTCTGTCACTGTTTTGCTACCATCTTTTACAAAAGGCTGAGCAAGCAATGTGTTTTCTTTAAAGTATGCATTGATTTTACCATCTGCAATTTTAGAAATCATTTCTTCTGGTTTACCTTCCATTTTAGGGTCAGCTTTCATTTGTTCCATGATGATGTCTTTTTCACGGGCAATGGTTTCGGCAGGTACTGCAGCAGGGTCAACCGCTACTGGGTTCATGGCAGCAATTTGCATAGCTACATCTTTGCCAGCGCTTTGGTTTGCTTCAGTACTAGGTTTGTTTAAAGCAACTAATACGGCTACTCTATATCCAGCGTGATTGTAAGCAACTACACTTTCTGAATCAATTCTTTCAAAAGAAGTGATATCAATTTTTTCACCAATTTTAGCTACGGTTTCCATTATTTTATCAGCTACTGTAAGGTTTTCGTAGGGTGTTGCTTTAAGATCTTCTAAAGTTGAACAATTTTGGCTAATGGCCAAATCGCTAAAGCTTAATGCCAATTTGATAAAATCTTCATTTTTGGCAACAAAGTCAGTTTCTGATGTCAAGTTCATCACAATACCGAAGCTGTTATCTTGAGATGTTTTGGCAATTACAACGCCTTCTTTAGCGTCACGATCGCTTCTTTTGGCAGCTACTTTTTGTCCTTTTTTTCTGAGAAAATCAATGGCAGCTTCAAAGTCACCATTGGTTTCTTGAAGGGCTGCACGGCAATCCATCATACCGGCACCTGTTTGTTGTCTTAATTTATTTACGTCTGAGGCTGTTATTGTTATTGTGCTCATTTTTATTTTATTGTTTCAGTTTTGAATGTTTAAATTATACCTATTTCATACATCGAACCACACAAGTGAAGCAAAAAGCAATCTTTTTATCTTTCTACTTTCGACTTTCTACTTTCGACTTACTACTTATTTCTTCGGAGCAGTCGTTCTTCTTGTGCCAGTAGCTTTCTTACGTGGAGCAGATTTTTTTCCTGCTTCTTGGTTAGTTTCGCTACTGTCGCTGATACTCATGTTTTCGTCTAATTCTTCTGTTTCTTCTTCGGTATCGTCCATTTTATCTTTTTCGGTTTCGCGCTCTTGTAAGCCTTCGATAATAGCCGCAGTGATATAATTGGTGATGATAGCGATTGATTTTGTAGCGTCATCATTAGCTGGTATTGCAAAGTCAACTTTATTAGGGTCGCTGTTGGTATCTACCATACCCAATGTAGTGATGCCCAAGCGTTTTGCTTCAGACATAGCGATATGTTCGTGAGAGATATCTACAATGAAAAGGGCTGCAGGGGTACGTGCCATATCGGTGATACCGCCCAATACTTTTTCCATTTTATCTTTATCTCTTTTCAAGGTAAGACGTTCTTTTTTATTGATACTGATACTTGAGTCTTCAAGCATTTTTTCAATACTTTGCATTTTCTTTACGCTTTTACGAATGGTACCAAAGTTTGTCAACATACCACCTAACCAACGATCGGTTACATAAGGCATATTTACTCTTTGAGCACATTCGGTAACGATTTCTTTTGCTTGTTTTTTAGTAGCAACAAAAAGGATTTTTTTACCGCTTTTTGCAATTTGTTTCATAGCTGCTGCAGCCTCTGTTAAGCCCTCTACAGTTTTGTTGAGGTCAATAATATGAATGCCTTTCTTTTCAGCAAAGATGTAAGGAAGCATTTTTGGATTCCATTTTTTACGGAGGTGACCAAAGTGTACACCTGCTTCAAGTAATTGCTGTTGTAATGTTGTATTTTCTGACATGATATATATAAATCGTGTTTAAATAAATTTTTGAAATATTGTTGATATAAAATAAAAGGATTAACGTTTTGAGAACTGGTAGCTCTTACGGGCTTTCTTATGACCAAATTTCTTACGTTCTACCGAGCGAGGGTCACGGGTTAATAAACCTGCTGGTTTTAAGGCCACTCTCAATTCAGCATCTGTATTGCACAAGGCACGTGAGATACCTAATTTGATTGCTTCGGCTTGTCCTTTTTGACCACCGCCATCAACTGTTACTTTCACATCGTATTTGTCTAAAGCATCAATGGTTTTAAGGGGTAATTCTACTTGATTTTGCAAGTACATTAAAGGGAAGTATTTTTTATAATCGCGGTCGTTAACGGTAATAGTGCCATTACCTTTACTAAGGTATACACGAGCTACTGCTTCTTTTCTACGACCTATTGCTTTTTTTAGTTTTTCCATTATTTAAAAGGGTATAATTATTTGATTTGAAAATTAATTTAAAGAAAGTGGAGATGGTTTTTGTGCACCATGTGGGTGGGTATCACCTGCATAAACAAATATTTTTTTAAACATCGCACGACCCAGTCTGTTTTTAGGCAACATACCTTTTACGGCTCTTTCAATAATTTGTTCTGGACGACGAGCCAATAAGTTTTTGGCAGTTTCTTCTTTTTGACCACCAGGATAACCACTAAAAGTTAAATAGGTTTTTTGGTCTAATTTATTGCCAGTAAAAACGATTTTTTCGGCATTGATAACAATAACGAAATCGCCTGCATCAGCATGTGGCGTGTAGGTAGGCTTGTGTTTGCCACGTAATACAGATGCTATACGTGTACACATACGACCTACAGTTTGATTGGTTGCGTCTATGACAAACCATTCTGGTTTATGGTTTTGCTTATTGGCAAACTGTGTTTTGTAACTTAAATGTCTCATGTTGTAAAAATTCTAATTTTTTTATTAAAAGGAGCGCAAAGGTAAGGAAAGCTTTGGTTTTTCAATCGATTGGATAGAAAATATTTTTAAAATAGCTCATAATCCATTGATTATCAGGTAAAAAAAGAATATATATAAATAATAATAATGTAAAATGCTTAAAAGCTCTGCTAAATATTCGATGCCCTTTAAAAATAGGGGTAGACTTGATATCCTTTTGACACAATCTACTTTATTCATGCAAAATATAAAGTGCTTTGTACCTTATATTTTGCTATATGATTTTTCTAAATTCATATTTCACTAGTGTGTTTTTGTTAATATTTTGGAATTTCAAAATAGTTTATTAAACTTTGGAGTAAATAAAAACTTACTAAAATGAAAAAAGTCACATTCGCTACTCGCTACTCGCTACTCGCTACTCGCTACTCGCTACTCGCTACTCGCTACCTTAATTTTTATAGC
>OEIV010000568.1_pt1 | contig 19523 bp, 14 predicted proteins | sample 1539231 | NCBI WGS metagenome assembly OEIV01 (sample SAMN03794762, study PRJEB22550) | activated sludge metagenome | feature: wastewater treatment plant; material: activated sludge; isolation source: Wastewater treatment plant of a petroleum refinery complex | place: Argentina: Buenos Aires ...
CGGATCGTTAACATATTCTTGAGGGTGAAATTCAAAAATCGGGTTGTTATCTATAAAATCATACGCTCGTCTAGTTCCTAGAACAAATCCTGCAATAATTTTTCCCGGATGGAGTGTTTTCTTCTCTCCATTAATTACTCCAGCTTCAACAAGATCAATCATACCATCAGAAAACATTTCTGTATGAATTCCTAAATCTTTTTTATCAAACAGATATTTCATAACAGAATCAGGTATTGCGCCAATACCCATTTGTAAAGTTGAACCATCTTCAATAAGACTTGCAACATTTTGTCCTATTTTATCAAAAACAGCTAAAATTTCAGGAGTTGCATCTGGATCAACCTGTGGAAGTTCCTTTAATGGTTCATCGTACTCAACCAAATAATTAATTTTATTTATGTGGATAAAACAATCGCCAAGTGTTCTAGGTTGATATTTATTCACTTGAGCAATAATTATTTTCGATTTTTCTGCCGGAGTTTTAATTGTTCCGACATCAACACCATAACTGCAAAAACCATGTTCATCTGGCGGAGAAACATTTAGCAAAGCAACATCTGTATTTATTCTGCCTAATTTAAATAGCAAAGGTACTTCATATAAAAATATCGGAATAAACTCGGATCGTCCTTCGTTAACGGACTTTCTTGCATTAGCTCCAATAAAAAATGCTTTATGTTTAAAATGTTTTTCCATTCCCGGCTGCAGATAAGGTAAATCACCTACAATAAGAATGTGATACATTGTTACATTTTCAAGTTCATCTTTTCTGCGCACTAGTGCTCTTACTAATTCCGAGGGAACAGCACAGCCTGGTTGAACAATTACGTTATCGCCCGATTTAATATGCTTAACAGCTTCATCGGAGCTAACTAATTTTTGATTATAAATACGCAATATATTTGTTGATACAGGACTTTTTGTTTTTATTTCTTCTGTTGATGTCATTTCAAATTCTCTTTTAATTCTAATCTTATTCTTAAAATCTAATAATTAATTGCTGGAAAAAATATGTAACCGTCTATACTCAACATTAAAAGTATGAGCAATCGATTCATTACAACAATATCCATTATAAGTACAAACTCCTTTTGATAAACCTAAATCACCAAGTAAAGCATTTGATAATCCATTTTCTGCTATATCCTGAATGTATTTTAGTGATGCGTTATTCAATCCATAACTTGCTGTTCGTGATACGATAGCCGGCATATTCGGCACACAATAATGAATTACATCATGCATTCTATAGACTGGATTAGATTGTGTGGTAATATGACTCGTCTCAATACACCCACCCTGATCAATCGAAACATCCACAATTACTGAACCTTTTTTCATTTCCTTAACCATGCTTTCAGTAACTAAATGCGGAGCTTTTTCACCTTTGATTAAAACAGCACCAATCAAAACATCCGCAAACCTAACGCCACGAGAAATTGTATAAGGATTTGCTACAACTGTTGTAACATTTTTTCTAAAGTTCAGATCTATAGTTCTTAATCTATTTAGATCTTTGTCAATTACAATAACTTGGGCACCTCTGCCTAGTGCTGCTCTTGCAGCGGTTACACCGACAACACCTGCACCAAGAATAACAACAGCGGCAGGAGCAACTCCTGTTATTCCACCGAGTAGAATTCCTCGTCCACCTTCACTAAAACTTTCAAGATATCTTTCAGCAACCTGGATGGAAAGCTGACCGGCAATTTCACTCATAGAATGTAAAACAGGAAGCCTGTCTTCTTCTTCAATTAACTCATATCCTATTGCAGTAATTTTTTTCTTAAGTAGTTGATCAATAATTTTTCTTTTACCAATGGCAAGATGAAGAAATGAAAAAAGAGTTTGATTATCCTGAAGATATTCTGCTTCAGTTTCTGAAAGAGGAGCAACTTTTACAACCACTTCTGCTCTGGCAAATGCCTCTTCTGCAGAATAGACGATCTGGGCACCAGTCTTGCGATATTCTTCATCGCTAAAATGGCTTCCCTCTCCTGCACCACTTTGTATATATACTGTATGACCAGCTCTTACTAAAGCATCTACTCCTGCCGGAGCTAATGCAACTCTTTTTTCTTCGTAAAGAGTTTCTTTTGGTATTCCAAATCTCATGTAAACTTCTCTTTTTTTTGTTTCAAAATTACGATTGGTATATCTGATTAGCAATCAATTTGGTTGAAATTAAACCGGGGTTATTGCTTTTTTTCCCGATAAAACTGCAATAACATTTTTGGCTGCAAGCAAAGACATATTATTTCTTGCCTCCTTTGTTGCACTTCCAATGTGAGGAAGCAAAACAACATTTTTTAATTTATAAAATTCCGGTTTAAGCATAGGTTCATTTTCATAAACATCAAATCCAGCAGAAGCAATTTTATTTTGCTTTAACATTGATAGAAGGAATTTTTCATCAACAATATCTCCTCGAGCCGTATTAATAACTATTGCTGATTCTTTGAGCAATATTAGATTTTTATCGTTAAGCAGAGATTTGGTACTGCTATTTAAAGGTAGATGAATCGAAAGAATATCAGATTTCTTTAGTATTGAGTTAAGCGATAGCTTTTTCGCATTTAATTCATTCTCAAGAAAATTGTTTTTAGAATTTGAATAGTATAAAATTTTGCAACCAAAAGCGTGTGCGCGTTTTGCAACTTCAGTTCCTATTCTGCCAGCTCCAAGAATTCCGAAATATTTATTTCGTAATTCTATTCCGAGCAAAAGTTTAGGTTTCCATCCAACAAACTTTTTATCTCTTACTAATTTTTCTGATTCAGAAATTCTTCTTGCACAAGCTAAAACAATTGCCAACGTCAAATCTGCAGTTGAATCAGTCAAAACATCAGGTGTATTTGTTACAACAACACCTTTACTTTTTGCATATTCAACATCAATGTTATTAAATCCCACAGCATAGTTTGCAATCACCTTGCAATTCTGCATATGATCAATGACTTCTCTATCAATTTTATCACTTAATAAAGAAATCAATCCATCACAATTTTTTGCAGATTTGATTAGTTCTTTTTTAGGAATGGGATTATCTTTTTTATAAACAGAAAATTCAATTCCATTTTGTTTTAGAAGTTCAATTCCCGTTGAAGGAATCTCTCGCGTTATGAAAATTTTCATTTATTGCCGCATATCTTTCCATATTAATTTTTCATTTGTTCGAGCAGTAAAAAAATCTGTAATTCTGCCATCTCCGGTTCCACTAAATCCACCATCAGGTGCACCGAGTATCTTTCCATCTTTATCGTACAGAGTACTGAACTGATCGCAGCATTGCGGTGGAACGTAATAAACGATTTGACCATTGTAATTGTATCGCCAAATTGATTGAGGAGGATTGCCAAGTGGTTCGCTCTTAAACTGCACAATTAATTCTTCTACCCAATTTGGATTATCGGGTGATGTTGACTGTGAGCAGCCAGTAATAAAAAAATAAAGTCCGAACAAAATAAATAACGTGGTTTTCATTTTGTACCTCTTAAATTTTATGTCTGACTTAGTAAAAGACTAATAGAATACTCTGCCAATTTTTTTGAGGAGATGAAATGATCATTATCTGCTTGTTTTATCCACCCATATTCACCAACTTTTTTTACCTCAAAGTGGTATTCTTCCACGGCTAATATGTTTAGCCTGTTGGATGAGCTATCATGCTTTTGTAGTTCAAAGTAAAGAGGTAAATCCACAAGCATATTACCTTTTTCAGTCTGCGAATAAAACATTATTGAGTATAATCCATATTCAACAATACATTTCCTATCACTCTTACTATACCTGATTGGAAAATTTTTATCACTTTTCTGAAATTTATTTTTTTCAGCCTCAAGTGCAATAAATAATTTTTTTAATTCAAGTGTGGCAATTTCAAGACCGCTTACGGATTCAAGAAATTTTGAGCTTTCAACTTCAATTTGAGGAATTCTTTTAGAATCTTTTCTAATACTTATTTTTAATTCGTCTTTTGTCGCACCCTTTAATGATGATACTAGTTCTTCAATTACAACTGCAGCACCTTTCACCCCCGATTTTGAAAGTCCAGTCCATGTTTGAGTTTGAGATAAATATTTGGGAGTTTCAGGGGGATTATCCAGTGCGATACAAAGCAGAAAATCAAATCCTTCCAATGAAGCGCGATTTCTTATTGCTTTCTCTTCTATTGCAGTCCACGGGGTTGTGCCCCATTTATTACTAAACAGAACAACAATACCTCTCGATTGCTTTTCGAAAACATCACTTAATATTTTTTCGGATTTTGAATTTGATGAGTCTTCTAACTTTTTGGGATATAGAAAAGTGCTATGCTTATCTTTTATTAAATCATTTATCTGATTAGCTAAAGGCTCATCTTTATCTAAAAAAGCAAACGCAACATCATATTTATAATTATAATCGCTCATTATAATTTTGATAATTTATTCATTATGCTCTATTAATATCGTTAATAATAAAATTCTATGTGTTTTTTATATCTCACCCAAACAAAAGCTTAACTATAAACAAGGCACCCAACATTCCTGCAACATCGGCTGCTAATCCTGCGGCTAAAGCATGGCGAGTGTTTTTTATATTTACTGCACCAAAGTAAACTGCGAGAACATAAAAAGTAGTTTCAGAACTTCCAAAGAATGTTGAAACTAATATGCCTATAAAAGAATCTGCACCGTGAACAGCAATTATATCTGCCATTACGCCAAGAGAACCACTTCCGGATAATGGACGCATCAGCGCCATTGGAAGAGCTTCTGCGGGCATTCCTATTGGATCTGTAACAATACGTAGCAATGGAATTAACCAGTTATCCATCGCACCGCCGGCTCTGAATATGGCTATTGCAACAAGCATTGCAACTAAGTATGGAATAATTCTTATCGCAATGTTAAATCCTTCTTTTGCGCCTTCAACAAACTGTTCGTAAACTTTTACTTTTTTTATTACACCGTATCCAACAAAAACAAATATGAAAAATGGAATTGCCAATGTTGATACAATCTGAATCATATCTTTAAAAAATGTTGGAGGTAGAAAACTAAATGCGGAAGCAATTACTGAAGAAAATCCAGTTGCAAATGTTAGTATCAAAACAGAAATGATTGAAAGAAAGGTAATAAAAAATTTAAGATTACTTTTAAACCAATTGCCGTATCCGTTTTTTTCAATCGGAAATTTTTCAAAAAGTTTTGCAACTGTTAATCCTGTTATGGTAGCGCAAGTTGAACCAAACAAAGAAGTAGCAATAATGATTGTTGGATCTGCACTCCCGGCGGCAGCGCGAATTGCAATTGCTGTTGCAGGAATAATTGTCATTCCCGCAGTGTTAATTGCTAAAAATGTAACCATCGAGTTTGTTGCAGTTCCCTTATTTGGGTTCAATGTATCCATTTCTTCCATCGCTTTTAGTCCAAACGGTGTTGCGGCGTTTCCTAATCCAAGCATATTGGCAGATATATTCATAACCATTGCACCAACTGCTGGATGATCTGGAGGAATTTCGGGAAATAGTTTTTTAGTGATTGGCTTTAACCAGTTAGCAATAATTTTAATCAAGCCGGCTTGCTCTGCAACTTTCATAACACCAAGCCACATAGCCATTATGCCGATTAATCCTAATGCAATTTCAACTGCTGTTCCCGCGATATTGATAGAATCATTTGTTACTCTCTTCATCGAAAGAAAACTTATTTTTTCAAAATAAACTTTTGATAAATAGGTAACACTATCTTGCTTAGATATTATGCTCGCTCTTGCTAGTATGTCATTATCTTTACCTGAAGCTTTTGCCACTACCATAAAATTTTCTGGAGTGTTCTCATCCGTTTTAACATAAAGCTGAATTGCTTTTTTATCATCTGTGAACGAACCTACAGCATTCACAACAATATTATCTGTTTCTTTTGAATTAAAGAATTTGTTATAATTTTCTTTTTGGATAGTTACCTTACAATCAAATCCGCCAACTGATTTTATTGCTGAAGATTTAATTGTAACGGTAAGTGGAACATCATTCTTGTATGTGTTTTGAGTGATATCAGAAATATCAATAAAAAGTGCGGAAGCAAGTCCGAGGAACAATAAAGAGAGCCATACGTAGTTTAACAAGAAAATTCTCCTTAGTTAAGTAGAGAATAAGTTAATGAGCTATTTACCTAAAAATAGAGATGACATCTTAAAGAAAAGATGTCATCTCAAAAATACGCTAAATAATATTTAGATTTATATTCCTTCTTCGATCAGAGCTTTGATTTCATTTGTATCCAGAATAACAGGTTTAAGATTTTCCATAATATCATATTCATCAGCTTTAATTGATGGCGAATATTTCAATCTATATAATTCAGCTATCTGATCTTTAAGTTTACTATCATCAACTTCTTTTATCTCACCATTAATTGTAATGTAAGACAATATATAAGTAAACTCTTTTATCTTCCCAGTTAATTTTTCACTCGATGAAACCGAAAAACTTCCTGCTGAACCATATTTAACGTGTTCATAATTTTCATCTGTGCTGTCAAGATATGTATAAATATTTTTATCAAGATAAATAAAATTACAAGCAAACTGCATAAGTTTTTCATTTGCAAGATGTATGCAAATCACTCCTGATTGAGCTTGAATAAGGTGTTTCTCGATTTCTTCAATGTCTCTTATTTGTGTTATTTGCTTTTTCATATTCTAACTTTGTTGTCTCCCCCTTAATTGATTATGCATTTATTTGTTAATCCAGAAAACGAACATACTCTGCAATGTTTTATATTCTTTTCGGAATTCTTCATTCTTATTGAATTTATAATATCCGTTATTTCTTTTTCCAGTTCCTTTAATTTGCTTCTATCGTAGTTCAGTGTAACAATATCATCCGGATGCTTTACAAATACCAAACTACCCTCAAAATTGTCAAACTCACTGAATAACTTGCTTGCAATATATAAATAAAATTTCAATTGCATTAAATAATATTCCGAGTGTTTCTTAATTTCTTTTTTTTCAATATCATCAGTTTTATAATCATAAATGGATATTTTCTTTTCATTAAAAATGATTTTATCGATTATTCCGTGCAAATAATAATCATGATCAGCTACATAAATTTCGAACTCGTTTTTATAATTCTTAGCCGTAGAAAGAAGTGCGTACGATTTGGATTTACTAAATAATTTCAAATCATTCTGCAATCGATGGAGTATTTTTTCAGATATCTGTCCATCTTTTAATTCCACTCCAAATTCATCGCTTACAAAATCATCAATTTGGTTCGGATAAAATGATTTTTCCATAGCTTTGTGAAATAATCTTCCATACAATGCCGAATCATAGTCTTTAATTTCATTTTCAAACGATTCAAATCTAAAATCATCAGCATCAATTTCATCTTCTAATGCAGCGTCTGAGAAATACTTTCGGTTTTTCAGTTTTCCATCAAATCTAAAATGAAGAAAATCAGAATTTAACTTTCCAAAACCATATTCATAAGTAAGAAGATATTTTAAAGGACATTGACTATAAATTGATACCTTGGAAGCAGATATTATTTCACCTTTTTCCTGAGAATATATTGGAGTTGTATTTATTTCAGCCTGAGCAACATTTTGAATTTTATCTTCCCGATCGCTCAATTCTAATTCAATTTCAGTTGTAATCGGAATCCTAAGAGTTAGTTGCAGATTTTTATTTACAAAGCTTTCGTTTTCAATTCTTAATAGTTCTAATTCATCACTCAAAATTATTTCATCACCTAAAAAATCACTTTTTAATCCCTTTGCTAAGAGATTTATAAATGTATCTTTTTTGAAAGATGCATCTTTTTTGATTGCTGAAGTTATATAAAGTTCATCTTTAGCTCGGGTTAATGCAACGTACATAAGTCGCTTAAGTTCAGCGTTGTTTTTCTTTTCTTCAAAATAATTATGCATCAGAGCAATCGGCGCACTTTGATATTCTTCAAAATAATTTTGATCAACAGGAACCTTGGTTAGCAGTCCATATTTTTTATCAACTTTAACCTCGCCGGTTTTTATTGAGTTTGAAATTCCAGCTTCATCAGTTTTAAATAAAAATACGACTGGAAATTCCAATCCTTTCGATTGATGAATCGTCATCATTTGAACAGCGTCCGTATTTAAAATAATTGAAGCTTGTGATTCATCAGCTAAGTTTGCAATCGAATCTTTCATAAATGTTAAAAAATCATACAGATTTCTAAACCCAACTGCGTTAAAATTTCTGGCAATACTTATAAGCTTATTTAAATTGGCAACTTCCTGGTCACTATCGTTACGCGATGAAATAATTGATAAGAAATTTCTGTCATTAATGATTTTATGGATTAAATCTGGCAGACTAATTGAGCTGCACATTGAAATATTCTCACTTAATATTTCAGAAATCTTAGCGATTTCTGAATCATAATTTGCAAGATTAAGTTTTCTCCAAAAACTTCTGCCTTTATTAAGTGATATTTCAAAAAGTTTAGAATCTGAAACATTAAAAAATGGGGATCGCAATAATCCGACTAATGCAGTACTATTATTTTCATCTGCTAAAAAAGATAAATAGTTAAAAACATCAGCAATAGTCTGTCTTTGATAAAATCCCCGGCCGCCAACTATTGTGAAGGGTATTTCAAATTTTATAAACACTTTTTCAAGATCAGCAAAGTACTTTCGCTTTCTTACAAGTATACAAATATCTTTATAAGAATATTTATTTTCTTTAATTAAGTATGATATTTTCTTCGCAACTAACTCAGCTTCAGAATTTTTAACACTTTCTTCATCTTCCCTGGAAATCAGAAACTCTACATGTCCTGTTTTGTCATCAACCCTTGCACAAACTAAATCTGTTGCGGGAACTTCACCAAAGCTTTCATCCGGTTCATTAAATAAGCGCTTAAATATGTAATTACAAAATGTGCAAATTGCAGGAGTCATTCTAAAGCTATCCGGCAGAACCAAAAGATTATTTTCACCAACTGAATTTCTAATATCACTTCTGGTAAGATTAAATATTTCGATTTCAGCATCACGGAATTTGTAAATGCTTTGCTTCTCATCACCAACAATAAATAATCTTCCTCCTTTTAAGTAATCTAGAATCGGCAGGAATATTTGATATTGAATTTCATTAGTATCCTGAAACTCATCAACCATTATAAATTTATATTTATCAGAGATTGCTTTTTGTACACCGTTATTTTCTAACAATAATTTTGTATGAAGCAGAATATCTTCATAGTCGATAAAGCCCTCATTCTTTTTCTTGCCTTCATAAACACTTAATGCAAACTCAAAAAAAGTTAGAAGTTTCTTACCAAATTTTGCTAATTCTAACTCTATTTCTTTATGATTCTCTGGTATTTGAAAAGCATGAATGCTTTTCATTAAGTCTTCTGCTAAACTAATTTCATCAGCAAGGATCTCTACTGATTCTTTCTTAAGAAAACCACGTTTACGAATCTGATATTTATCCGTAAAAGCTAAAGATTTTAGTTCATCTAGTAGCTTGAGTAATTGTGGTAATTCTGTTTCAGTTAATAATTTTTCAAGTCTTGAATACAGCTCGGCTACAATTACATTTTTTGGATCGTCCTTGTATACTGCATCATTAATAATCCTAATGATTTCAATGAAAGAGTTTCTCTGTTTATTCCATATAATTAAAAAGTTTTTAGAATATTCTTCAAAGAAAAACTCAGCAATTTTGTCTTCACTCAGCAAGTAGATTCTCTCTTTTACTGAAAAAACATTTTTACGATTATTAATAAGTTTTACAATTTGGTTTTGAAGTTTAATTTTAGACGAGAATATTCTGATTAAATATTTTAGGTCCTCTTTAATCAATTCATTTTCAAATGAAGACCGTATCATCTCCTCAACAGAAAGCTCAATAAGTTCTTCAGATAATTTTTCATCAATTGGAATAAAGCGGGCATCAAGTTCAGCCTCAACAGGATATTCACGCAAAACACTAATACAAAATGAATGTATGGTAGAAATGTTAGCCGAAACTAATTGTCTCCGTATCTTTTCTAGCTGTTTTTTTTCTGCAATACTTTTACTACTATCAATTTTTTCATCTATAAGTATTGATATTTTTTGATAAAGTTCACTTGCTGCTTTTTCAGTAAATGTGATTGCAGCAACACTAGATATTTCCAGGTTTTCTTTTAGAAGGGCATCTAGATATTTTCTAGCAAGAACAAATGTTTTACCTGAACCAGCATTTGCTGTTAAAGCCATATGCCCGGTTGTGTTTAATACAAGTTCCTGATGAGGAGTTAATTTGCTCATTTATCAAGTTATTGGATTTGGGTTTTTTGTTGAAATAGAATTTCGAAGGTTGTTTCTTGTGGTTTACTAGATTTTAGATTTATTTCACCATTTAAACTTGTCATAAATCTTTTAGCCATACTCAATCCTAAACCCATTCCCTGTTTTTTTGTAGTAAAATTCTCATCGAATATTTTGTCTTTTTCTGCATCATTAATTCCCTTACCGTTATCGTTAAAGAGAATAACATATTTTGTATCAGAAGCTCTCAGATCAATATTAATACTTGTTGCATCTGCCTGCATCGCATTACGGATAAGATTAATAAACATTCTTCTCAACTGACTAAGATCTGCTTCTATAAAAGCTTCATCTAACTCAGTGTTTATTTGAATTGAAGTTTTTTCATGTATGAACATATTTACAGTATCACTTAATACTTCAAGCATATTCACAGGTTCTATTTTTAGACTTGGCATTTTAGCAAATCTTGAAAACTCGGACGCAATTTGATTAAGATTATCTATCTGATTTAGTACTGTATGAGAAACTTTTTCAAACAATTTGTCAAAGTCTTTGCTCTTATCTTTATAAGATATTATTAACTGCTGCAAGGCTAATTTCATTGGGGTTAGAGGATTTTTAATCTCATGGGCAACTTGTTTTGCCATTTCCTTCCATGCAGCCTCTCTTTCCATCTCGGCAAGTTCGATCTGATTCTTTTTTAACTCCGATGTCATCTGATTAAAACCATCCAAAAGATCTTTAAGCTCACCTCTTTCATTATGATTAATTTGTACGTTTAAATCACCTTTACTCACAGCATCTGTAGCCTCAGTTAATCTTTGAATGGGCTGAGAGATCTGATTAGCGAACAATGTGCTAATAATTATTATAATTATTACAGCAAATGAATAAATTCCAAATATAACAACGTTAATTTCTGTGGTTGAGAATAGAATTTTTATTTTATTAAAAGCATCATTAACTGATAAAATATATTCTTTCTCATTTACGTTAATGATTCGATAGTAGGAATCAAATTTGTAGTTATATAGTTTTTCAGAAGACACATACTCCTTATAACGCAGATAATTCAGATGATAATATGCCTGCGGATTTAATTTTTTATCGAACAATCCAACCCGATTATAAATATCTTTTGAATTATAGATTTGATCTGTGGATTCATAAAGTGCAAAAGATATTCCTAATTCTCGTGCTGCATTCTCTGAAGCAGTAACTAAATCGCGGTTCTTATTCTTTTCAAGCTGACTGGTAAGATGTTTTTCAATATAATTTGCTCGTTGGCTGAGCTCATTAAATATACCTTCTTTTGCTCGTTCATTAACAACATTTGAATTATATAAGGCTAGCACAACAACTGGAATTATTGAAATTAGCAAAAACGCGAACAATAGTTTTGATTTAAAACTTAGGTTTAATTTACCAACGCGACTTATAACTATAATAAGGAAAGCAAGAACTATAAACAAAGAATGAATTATAAAAATTTTAAAGAAGTTAAAAAGATTCCAGGAGAAAGCTTTTTCTTCCACTGATACAGTTGTGGTGATATCTGAGTTATTATCCGGAATTCTAAGCAAATATGTTTCATAAGTTTCAGTGTCAAATTTAATTTTAAGCCAGGCTTCGTTAAACAAACTGTCAACTTCTGTTTGCTGAATTTGTTTTATCTGATCACGTGATGGATATATATCTCCGTAAACTTCTGATAACTCTGAACCATAAAACTGAAATATTTTAAGTTTTTTTACATCAATAACTCTATTTAGTATCGAAAGATTAGACTCAACGAAATCAGGAAAATTTAATGCGCCAATTGATTTGATATCATAACTAACAAACGCTGAAATATAGCCTTTAGTTATTCCTCTTTCCTCAATCTCAATTACACCTGCATAATACTTACCTGTTCCCACTTCTTTATTCTCAAGTTCTACAATATTTATTTCATCATCTTTGCTTAAATAATTAAATATCTTTTTGTCTGGATTTAATCCTACAAAATACTCACCGATAACATTTTGAAATCTATCATAAAATCTGATTCCTGAATTAAGAGATTCGCGCTGCATTTGACTGTCTCCCCAAATTTTAAAAGCAAGCGCATCAAAATTGGCATAACGATCACCAAATATCTTCACAATATCAGTTCTATCTTTAATATCACTTAATGTTTTATAAAGCATATATGAAAGAAAATTTGAATCTGCTCTGTTGATTTCCAATGCTGTAGTTTTTAATGATTCTCTCTCCAACTTTGAATTGAAAAAGTTCAACATCGAGATCGAAATAATGGAACCTATTAACAGAATAAATAAATAATTATAAACAGAGTTCTGATTTTTAAAATTAATCTGATAAAATAGTATAAATAAAAGTACTATGAAGATTAAAAGTATAACAGGAGTAATTAATGGATCTTTGCTGAGAAATGAAGATGCAAATACTATTGATGCAACTACGATCAGAATGATAAGTAAGATACTTTTTTTTAATTTTTTAATATCAATTTTTAAAAACTTAATAATCAAATTTAGAGCACCCATTATTGCCAGTACAGATGCAAATGATAGCAGCAGCATGTTAAAGTTCATCGCAAGCGATGGCAAATCCGGAAGAATATTTGGCTCTTTAAAATATCTTATTGTTGAATCAAATATGATACTTTTGATAGATGCACTTAATCCTCTTAATATTAAGAAGATTATTATTGACAAAACTATTGAAGCAATGTATCCAATATATTTATGCTTAATTGTTTTTGTTGAATACAGATAATTTCTTGTATATCTAAAAATCTGCACTGATATAAGAACAATAAATATTATTGTAGTAAAAAACTCTATTGGCGATTTTACAATTCCCCATCCGAAAGGTGATGAAAAATACGAAGGATCGGTAAGTGGCCCATTAATAAAATTTGAAGGAAATCCAAAAACAAATATAAGCGCTCTTAAAGCCGTAAGGTAAACTAATAATAAAATTAGCCTAAATAGATATGAATCTAATTTTTTAAAATCAGTATTCAATCCAAATCCTACAAATAACAAAGCGATTACAACCAGCAATGATTGAATTTTTGTCGCAGTTTCCTTAAGCTGGTTTATAGAATTGTTAAGTAATGGTTTTTGAAATGAAACCATTCCTATTTTATCTTCTTTAGAATTAATTAGTTCAAATGAAAACCTTCGTCCATCTTTCGATTTTTCTGTGTATGGAGAATAATCAACTGTGATGTCAGTTTGGTATTTGGTAATTAGTTCTTTTTGAAAACTGATATTTTTCGAATACTGGTTATTTATTCTAAATTTTTCTTCAATGGGAGTTGAGATAGCAATATAAAAGATATCGGATTCCAGATGTGTTGTGTCTATGATTGATAAATAGTTTAGCAGATCTTTCGAAAGAAAATAAGCTTCACCTAAAGGAAAACTTAAAGGAAATAATTCATCCTGCTCAACAGCAATTATATGATTCCACGCAATTAGCTTACCATTTGGGGCAAAAATCTCTATTGAATAATTATCAAAAACTTCATCATTAATTAACTTTACTATTTCTTTATAAGATTCACTTTCTGGTGTTAGAGATTTTCTAAGATCCTGACGAACGAGATTTAATTTATTAACTAAATCCTTCTGTTTGCTTTCAAAATCATTTTTAATTGACTCTTGAATTCTAGAAATCTTGTCAATTAAAATGCTTTCCCAATTTTCTTTGGTCCGATTAATAACTGATTCTGTAACTATACCGGATACACCCAGTATAATTAAAATAAAAAAGACGATAGAGAAATATTTTCTATCGCCTTTAAACTTTTCAGTTATCCTCTTAAACATCAGTTAATTGTAAATTGAGTAATAATCCAATTGTGGCCAATTTTCTTTATAGAGATATAAACCTGAGCTGTGCTTCGCTGTCCTTTATTATCGTAATTATATTTTCCGGTAGCATATGAATGATTGCTATCGCTCTTAACATTATCCATCTTAAACGATGTCACTCTATAAAGCTTGAAAAAATCTTCTAGGACATAATATGCCTGGTTACTGCTGTAATATCCATTTATACCATTTGAAAAACTAAAGTAAGTTTGCTGACCAAAATATTTTGATATTCTTTCAACATTGGCGTCTTTAATTCCGGATTCTATTTCCTTAAAAATTAATTCTTCTTGTTGTGTACCTTTTTTCGTATCCGTTTTTCTCGTAAGATTTGAGGTCTGAGAAAATAGAACCGAAAGAGGTAACAGAATTATAAGTATGTAAAAATAATTTTTCATATTTAAAATGATATGTCGTGAACCCATATTTGTAAACTTCAAATACAAGTTCACGACAAAAGTAATAAAATCTTAATTATCTCGCCAATTGTAATTTTTCTAACTTTCGATCACCACTTTTTACAACTGGTTTTAATTGTGGTTCACCTTCAACTAATTGGAATGCCCAATCAAAAACTATTCTATCAGATGTAATATTTTTAACTCTAATTTTAGCAAAGTGATTATCATAAGTCCAGATTACATATGTATGTCCAATTTGTGCAATCTCTTCTTTGTTAGGATTCCATCCATTTAAAGGAGCATAAGGAATATCATAAATATCTGATGTCATTCCCATATCCTGTATATCTGTATCATCATAAACTCTTATATAACCTGTTCCCTGGTAAATTTCAAAAAAGAAATCTGTTTCATTATCATCATAAGGTACAGTTGAATAAGTAGTAAATGTATAACCTGAATTATTTGGGAATCTTATATAATCAAATATTGATTGATTAAATCCCTCAGGTCTCGGTGTAGAATAGATTACATCATAACTAAGTTCACTTTCGTTGCCATTATAATCATATGCAGCAACTGCGTAATAAGTTTTAATACCATTTTCGGCACCTAAATCAGCAAAATATGTTCCTGATGTGGACCCAATCAAAGTATATTTTCCTTCATATGTATAATTATAATATACATTGTATCCGGCAACATCGGATTCTCTATTTCTATTCCAGGAAATATCAACTCTGTTATCTCCATTAAGAACTTCAATTCCGCTAGGTGGAGATGGTGGTGTATAATCATTGTAATATGAATCGTTTACGTCACAAGAACTCAAAATTATTGTTGTAATGATTAAGATTGCAAAAATTGATAGCTTTTTCATTTTGGTCACCTTTACTGTGTTTTCATTTTCAGATATGATAACCCAAAATAAATGCCACATAAAAAAGCTGTTATTGGTGAATAAACCAAGGATATTTGAACAGATTGTATATTTAATTGAACAATGATTGAACTAAAAATCACTAAAAACTACCATCTTTATATCTTCGTAAGGCTTCCTTCAAAAAACATCATACACTTATTAATAACACCCACAGATTTTCCAGTGAGTAATCTTTTATCAAAAGGCGAATTTGATGATTTGGATAAGAATTTTTTCTTATCAACTGTCCAAACAGCTTCAACATCCAAAATTGTTAAGTTTACAACTTCTCCCTGTTTGATTTCAGGAACAGGTAGATTAAGAATTTTTCTCGGATTGATCGAGAGTTTTTCAACCATCTGTTCAAGTGTTAAAACTTTTTTGTGATAAAGTTCTGTGAAAGCTAATCCAATTTGAGTCTCTAAACCGATTATTCCATTTGGTGCATACTCAAATTCCATCTCTTTCTCTTCAAGTGAATGCGGTGCATGATCTGAGGCTATACAATCGATGGTTCCGTCTTTTAATCCTTTAATGATTTCATCAACATCTGCTTTTGTTCTTAGCGGTGGATTCATCTTTACATTTGTGTCATAAGTTTTAACAGCATCATCTGTTAATGTAAAATGATGCGGTGCAACTTCTGCCGTAACTTTTATTCCTTTTTTCTTTGCTTCACGAACCATCTCTACCGATTTTTTACTGCTTATATGAGCAATATGAACTTTAGCATCTGTGTATTCTGCCATCAGAATATCTCGCATCACAATCAGATCTTCAGCAACTGATGGAATTGGAGGAAGTCCAAGCAATGTGGAGTTAATACTCTCGTTCATTGCACCACCTGCAAGTGATTCATCTTCACAATGTTCAATGATTGGAAGGTTAAACATTTTAGCATACTCAAGTGATCGTTTTAGAATTGAAGCAGTTTTAATTGCAATTCCATCGTCAGAAAATCCAACAACACCAGCATCTTTAAGTTCTGCCATTGGAGAAAGCACTTCACCCTTTCTTCCAACAGTTGCAGCACCAACCGGATAAACATCAACTAAATGATTTGAGGCTTGTTTCTTTATTAATGTTACAACTTCCGCTGAATCAATTGCCGGATCTGTATTCGGCATACAGGCAATTCCGGTAAAACCACCGTTAGCCGCACTATTACAACCTGTTACAACTGTTTCTTCATCTTCCCTGCCGGGCTCTCGCAAATGAACATGCATATCAAAAAATCCAGGAACGATATACTTTCCATCCAATTCAAAAACTTTAGCATCCTTTAGTTCTGAATCAGTTATTTTGCCGATGTTTTTGAATTTACCATCTTCAATTAAAATGTTTACGTTTTTTTCATTAACATTTTGGTGCGGATTTAAAATGTTTACGTTTTTTAATACTACTTTCATTTTCAAAACTTTCTAATTAAGTGTTCCTAGTAAATAGAGTACTGCCATTCGAACGGCAACTCCATTTGTAACTTGTTGTAAAATTATTTGCGATGATCCATCTGCGACTTCTGACGAGATCTCAACACCCCGGTTTATAGGGCCAGGATGAAGTATTAATATATCTTTACCATTTTTTTCTAATCGCTCTCTATCAATTCCAAAATACTTAGAGTATTCTCTAATTGAAGGAAAATATTCACGCGCTTTTCGTTCGAGCTGAATTCTTAAAACATTAAGTACATCATTTTCCTGAATCGCTTCATCAATATCGTGAATTACATCTACGCCAAGCTCATCCAAATATTTTGGAATCATTGTAGAAGGACCACAAACAGAAACTTTAGCGCCCATCGTTTTCAATCCATAAATATTCGAAAGTGCAACGCGGCTATGAGCAACATCTCCAACAATACAAACTTTTAATCCTTCAAGTTTTCCAAGTTTTTCACGGATTGAATACATATCAAGCAATCCTTGTGTTGGATGTTCGTGAATTCCATCGCCTGCGTTTATTACATTTGAATCCGATAACTTTGTAAGCATCAAAGGAACTCCCGCACAAGCGTGCCTAACAACAATCATATCAACTTTCATAGCTTCGATATTTCGTACTGTATCCTTCAATGTCTCACCTTTACTAACACTGCTTCCGGAAACTGCAAAGTTCACTGAATCTGCAGATAATCTTTTTTCTGCGAGTTCAAAAGAAATTCTCGTTCTCGTTGAACTTTCATAAAAAAGATTTACAACTGTTTTACCTTGAAGTGTAGGAACTTTTTTAATTGGTCTTTCAAGTATTTCACGAAAAGTTGTAGCGGTGTCTAAAATTAATTGGATATCTTCTTTAGGAACATCCTTTAGACCCAATAAATGTCTGCTTGATAATGACATGTTTCTTTATTTCTTTTCTGATTCAATAATATAGATGGCATCTTCGCCATCGTGTTCATTAATTTTAACTTTTATTTCTTCGTTGTGTGATGTTGGAATATTTTTTCCAACATAATCCGCCCGGATTGGAAGCTCACGATGACCTCGATCAATCAATATACAAAGCTGGATAGAACTCGGTCTTCCCATATCCATTATTGCATTTAATGCGGAACGAACTGTCCGCCCAGTAAATAAAACATCATCAACCAGAATTATATCCTTCTCATTTATATCAAATGTAATATTTGAAACAGAAACTTCCGGTTGTTTTAATCTTGTTCTAAAATCATCACGATAAAGTGTTACATCAAGTACTCCAAATGGTATATCAGCATTATCTATAAGTTTGATTTTTTCAGCGATTCGTTTTCCTAAAAACTCACCGCGCGTTCTCATTCCCATCAAAACCAGATTATGTGAACCTTTGTTTTTTTCAAGAATTTCGTGAGCCATTCTTGTAAGGATTCGGTCAAATCCTTCAGCATCTATTATTTTTGATTTTACATCCATATACAAAAAAGCCTCTTTGGATTAATTATCCTCAGAGGTTACCTTATTTTTATTTTACTTGTATTTTCTTTCATCCTTTTCCATCTCACCGGATAGAGTTAAAGGTTAATTTTATTTGATTCAAACTTAAGGGTATTAATTTTTAAAGTAAAGATTAAAACAGCTTTGATTGAAAATATTTTTATATTTGCCTTGCAGATAAAACACCTTTTCGGGGTGTAGCGCAGCCCGGTAGCGCGCTTCGTTCGGGACGAAGAGGCCGTAGGTTCGAATCCTATCACCCCGACTTAATATTTAGAGGTTTTATATGGCACAAAATCATTCATTCGATATTGTTTCTGAAATTGATTTTCAGGAAGCAGATAATGCTGTTAATCAGGCATTGAAAGAAATTCATCAGCGTTATGATCTTAAGGATTCTAACACCGAACTTGAGCTTAATAAAAAAGATAAGCTCATTACTATGAATACAAAGGATGATTACTCGCGTAAATCAGCCCTTGATATTTTAGAAACAAAGTTCATTCGCAGAAGTATTTCAATTAAAGCACTAAAGTATAACGAACCGGAAGCTGCATCCGGCGGAAGACTTAAACAAGTTATTAATCTTCAAAGCGGAATCTCAAAGGAAAACGCCAAGATTATTACAAAGCTTATTAAAGAATCCAAGCTAAAGGTCAGCGCACAAATACAGGATGAACAGGTTAGAGTTACAGGTGCAAAGATTGATGATCTTCAAGCAGTTATTACATTGGTAAAACAATCTGAATTGGACTTCCCCACTCAGTTTGTGAATATGAAATAAAATAAATGAGGAAGTATTTTTTCCAAGTTGGGGTTACTTTTTTATGCTTTATTTCTTTTTCTTGTTCTTTTATCCTTAAAACTAATAATGAACTTTTGTATGTTAATGAGTTGCCCGAACTAAATGACTTTTTTGAAAACAATAGTCAATCTGAAAATTTTCTTCTTACTTCATCAGGACAATTCTCAAATGCATATGTTGTGATTTGGAATAACATTAAATATTCTATAGCCGTTAATGACTCAAATAAAATATTTTATATATCTACCAGCGACTCAAATTTTATAACCTCAGATAACATTAGAAT
>OEIV010000569.1_pt1 | contig 19499 bp, 17 predicted proteins | sample 1539231 | NCBI WGS metagenome assembly OEIV01 (sample SAMN03794762, study PRJEB22550) | activated sludge metagenome | feature: wastewater treatment plant; material: activated sludge; isolation source: Wastewater treatment plant of a petroleum refinery complex | place: Argentina: Buenos Aires ...
TTAGTCGTAAAAGATTCCATTGTCTCATCGCTTCGTTATAAGTAAGAAGCGGAATCAATGTAATTTGAGGAACGCCTTTTATTTCAACTCTAGTTCCGCCTTCAACACTAACATTTACATCTTCTCGAGCAGCTCCCATTCCACGACGAACTTTTTGTGTGCTTCTAACAAGCTTACTGCATTGCCATGCAACTTCTGCAACTTCTTGTGGGGTTTTCATCGCTGGTTCTGTAACTGTTTCGATAAGCGGCATTCCAAGTCTATCTGTTAGATAAACTCTATCGTGACCAATATCAGAAACTTCTCTGCACGAATCTTCTTCTATCGACATCTGAACAATTTTTACTTTTCTCTCTTTGTACGGAATCCAACCATCCAGCGCATAAATTGCCGTTCGTTGAAATCCTGTTGGAATGCTTCCATCAAGATACTGTTTACGTGCAATATGAAGTTCATCAACAACATTGCAGTTGTAAAGCATTCCAATTCCAATTGCGATATCAAGTGCATCTTCGTTTATTAGGAATGGTGGAGTATCATCCATCTCGTAAGTACAAACAGTTTCTCGTTTTATGTGATAGATAATATTTTTCTTTGTTTTAAATTCCATCAATGCAGTGCCGTCATAAACTCCCATTTCAGATAGCGTGGGACGCATATGACGCAGAATTTCCGCATCAAACTCCCTTGTATATTTTCCGGCAGGACAGCGACAGAAAAGTTTTTTCTCGGTTAAAAGCTGTTGATGAATTTCTAATCCCGATTTGAATCCGACTGTTTTATAGTCGTCTTCTGTCATTTCATTGAAAGGTTTGAAGATAAAATCATACATAAGTGAGCCGCGAATTTTTATTTGTTAAAAAAATGGTACACTGATTTTTATGATGTTTAAGATTAATTATGATCAGTCTAAATCATAAAAAATCATAACGATCAGTGTACCATTGCTTAATTTATTTTGTGAACTTTGAAAAGTAATCCTTAAACATATCTTTATGAACCATAAAATCCATAATCTTAAGTTTTACATAATCTTCGTGATAAAAGTAATAACCTTTATCCCCTGTATTGCGTGAACCAGCGCCGGAATCTTTAATCAAGAACCAGGTTTTGCCATCTAATTCTTCATACCCGATTAAATGAATTCCGTGATCATCAGTTGTTGTTTCATTACTAAAACGGAATTGTCTTGAGTTCTCATCAATATATTCAGATGGAATATCAAACGTCGGAACAACTGCACATTTACTCCAGCTATCATAACCGGGTTCGCTAACATCACCGCCAATCGCCAGAGTGTAACCACTTTTAATTGCATTCTTAATTATCTTCATAAAATCATCAAGCGGAAGGTTGTAATAATCTTTATTGTGCCACCAGTTATCAGGAACTTCATATTCCACTTGTTTCCAATAAGGCTGCTGCATGTAAGAAAGAACATCAACATAATCATCAACATTTAGTTTTAAGTAATTAGTTAAATACTCTTTTGGAGTATACTTCTTTCCATCAATAACTACTTCTGTTGCCGGAGTACCGAGATAATGATTGAGAATTGATTTTGTAACTGCAATAACTTCATCTTCATTCCAGGCATTTATTGTTTTAACATTTTGCAGATAAGTCTGAATTTCTTTTACCATTTCACTATGATCATGATACTGTTGACCTGGTAATAATCCCGTACAAAGAGTTGCAGGAACAGCACCGTACATTTTATAAATTCTTGTAACAGCATTTGCTTCCGAGCCTTCCTCAACAATCGATTTACCGCGTGTTTGTACAAACTCTTTAACTTTTTCAACATACTCCCAATAAGCTGTATAAATTGGAGAAATACTAACTTGCTTTCCCGTTAAACGATAAACTTCAGATTCAAAAAAAGACGTTGTTGAAAAAGTCCAGCAAGTTCCGGTTTGACCCTGAGAAACGGTTTCGTTATGCCAGTAATATTTAAACTCTTCTTTGGATTGTGGATAATTTATTCCCGTAAAATCTAGTTTAAAACTTTTCTTTTTTTCTTCGGTTGGATTTTTAAAATCATCAATTCCCTTTTCTATTTCTTTATAGAATCCATCTTTAGGTTCAACAAAAATACCTTTGTTTTTGTCTTGTGGTTTGATGAAGGAAGCTGATACAAAAATTAGAATTGCTAAAAGCGGTATAAAGGATTTCATAACCCTACCTTTTCGTAAGTTAATGCAAAAATTAATTAAAACTTATTGTTCAAAATTAGGGATAAATGGAAAGAGTGTGAAGTAAATATTTTATAAAACAATTCCCGGCTAAATTGAAGGAGGCAACAAACAATCCGCCGGGAATCTTAAGAGACGTGGACAGCATTACTAATACGATATGTCGCTTATTTCAATCATCTCTGTTTTTTTATCATACTTCTTTAAGTAATCAACAAACTCTGAGTTCAAAAATTTCTGATGAGTTTTTTCATAAACCTTTAAATATTTTTCCACCTGTTTATGTGTAAGTGTACTCTTCATATAATTTTTCTTTTCATTATCATCAAAAAATATTCGATAATAAAAAAGTTTTGCCGGTTTTGATTTGGCTTTTGCTGCTACCGGTTTTTTAACAGATTTTTTTACTGGCATTATTGTACTCTCCAAATAGTATTTATTGGATTAAATTTTTCCATTCTTCTTAATAATATCCCTTGCAATTATCCCTTTTTGAATTTCATTTGTTCCTTCAAAAATTCTGTTGATACGGCTATCGCGGTAAATTCGTTCTATAGGAAGTTCCTGTGAGTAGCCCATTCCGCCGTGAATCTGCACTGCAAAATCAACAATCTTATCTAAAGATTCTGAACAATAAAATTTTACTATCGCTGATTGTCTGGAAATATCCTTATGTAAATCATAATCAACAGCTGTACGGTAAACAATTGATTCCATATTGTAAATCATTATTGCCATCTCTGCAAGCATAAACTGTATTGCCTGAAAGTGCGATATTGGATGATCAAATTGTATGCGTTCTTTTGCATACTTTGCAGAAAGCTCAAGCAGTTCTTTAGAAACACCCATACATGCAGCGCCAAGTCCAAGTCTGCCGGCATCAAGAGTTTTCATTGCGTAAATAAATCCTCTTCCGTCTGTTCCGATTAAATTTTCTTTTGGTATGCGTACATTTTCAAAACTTAATGGATTCGTTACACTTCCCTTAATACCCATTTTCTTTTCTGGCGGACCAACTTTAAATCCCGGAACATTTGTATCTACAGCAAAAAGACTGATTCCTTTTTCTGTTCGTGCAAACAAAGAAACAAAATCTGCAATCCCGCCATTAGTAATCCAAAGTTTTTCACCATTAATAACCCATTCATCACCAACTAAATCTGCTTTTGTTTTAAGATGAAAGGAATCTGAACCGGCTTGGGCTTCTGTTAATCCAAATGCAGCAATCTTTTCGCCCGATGCAAGTGGAGGAATAAATTTCTTTTTTTGTTCTTCGGATGCGCCATTAAATATTGCATTGGTACCAATAGATTGATGAGCACCGATAAAAGTAGCTGTTGACATACAACCACGGGAAATTTCTTCCTGCATAATGCAATAGCCAACTTCACCAAATCCGCCGCCGCCGTATTCTTCCGGAAAAGAAATCCCAAGAAAACCAAGCTCAGCCATTTTTGTGATTAGCTCTCTGGGTATTTTTGCTTCTTCATCAATTTTAGCAGCAATAGGTTTGATTTCATTATTGGTAAAATCACGCACCATATCGCGGAGCATGTTTTGTTCTTCAGTAAACTTAAATTCGAACATAGATAAGATGCCTTCTTTTTTTGTTGACGCTTGTTATAGTCAAATAATATTCCACAAGGATTTTGTTGATTATTGTTGAAATATCAGTGAAAATAAGCAGTGTTTAGAAATTGCTTTTCATATCAAAGAAGGGATCCAAAGCCTGTTCTTAATTGTGAGAAGTCGACAAATTTGCGCCTTAATTCCTGCCGAAAGTTTTATTCATCCCTATTTACTGTATCTGGTGAAAATGCCGGCAGACAAACGGCAACATATTCCACACTTCCTTCATATGGTGTGCTGTATTGTATCCACTCACCTTTTTTGGTTAAGATCGCGGACCCAGCTTCAACATCAATTGTTTCCTTTACGGTCTTAACTTGTAAAGTTCCTTTTAACACAATTGTATATTCATCAAACTCAGGTCGTTGCCCAGGTTCAACCCAGCCTTGCGGACTTGTCATTTTAGCTATGCTTAGCGTTTCTGTTTTTGAGTTAACTCTTCCAAAATATTCTTCAATTATTTTTGGTTTGTTTCCTGCGGCTTCAATTATGGTTGGTGATTTTACAACAATTGGCATTTTTAATTTCCTTATTTCTTTTTTGCACTTACAAGATAAAAGATAACTGATGTTTTAAAAACTGTTTCCGGATTTTTATCGATTTGATTTTTAATCTTATTAATTCCCCCTTGATATTCTTCATCCGAAAGATTAGCGAGCTGCGAGCAATTATTCTTGATTAAAAACGGGTCACTAAAAACAGAATTACCGACTTTTGCGTTATGAACTTCTTCAACCACTTTAGTTTCAATATCTGTAAACTTTTCTGTTTTTAACAAGATTTCTAACAATTTAAACGAAGGAAATCTTTTTAGATCATTTTCATAAGTGGAATCGAAATAATCATAAATGTACCAGTCTTTATCGATATGCGGATCAACGCCAAAAACTGCAAGCATACCTTTGTTTAATAATGTACGATTACACTCCTTAATAAATTTTTCTTTATCCGGAAAATGATGAATCGCATTAACACAAAATATCAAGTCAAAAAAATCATTTTTAAAAGGAATATGAACAGCATCAGCATTTACGAGATTTAGATATGATTTATCTGACTTTGGAATTTTCATCATATCTAATGAATAGTCCAATCCAAAGATTTTTTTCCTCTTTTTTTCAATTGAACTAATCCATCTTCCGGTGCCACATCCAGCTTCTAAAATGTTTTTGTAATTATTTAATTCAATTAACCCACAAAGTTCTTTTTCTAATTTGACTAAATAATTTACACTATAACGATTATTATAGGTTGGTGCTATTTGTGAGTAATCAGTTCTTTGCATTTTTATAATATTTAAAATAATTTCAATTATAAAGTAAAACTAAGAATCTGCATACTCAATATTTTATCACAATTTTGTTGTAAACAATCATCGTCTTTTTTAGATTAAACCAGGTAGAAATCAAATAATCACAAATATTCTTAGGAGGCTCTATGAACAAACTATTTTCTTTTCTTATCTCTCTAATAATTATTTCTTCAAGCATTTTTGCTCAGGATGTTGATAAAGTTAAAGCAAAGATTGAGGAAATGAATAAGGTTTACACAAAGGCAATGATCGATAACAATGTAGAGAAAATGTTATCAATGTACACAGAAGACATTATTTCTATGCCGAGTTATCAGCCAACCATTAAGGGAATTGCAAAAGTTAGAGAACTTAGCGAAATGCAGGCAAAGTCAGGCTGGAAAACAACTGAATTTGTTCTTTCTATTACAGACATTATTGTTCAGGGTAATCTTGCAATTGAAATAGGAAATTATAATATGAAAATGAGCGGACCGGATGTACCTGAATGGGCCGACTATGGAAAGTACATCACAATTTGGGAAGAACAAAAAGATGGTTCAATGAAAATAAAAGTTGAAACCTGGAATACGGATACAAATCCATGGGCACAAATGGAACAAACAAAACAAGAAGAAATGAAAAAAGTGGATTGATATTTTTTAACCTCGAAGGTTTTTAAACCTTCGAGGTTTTTATTAAAACTATCCGAACATCTGCACTAGAACTTCTTTTCTAAAGTTAAAAATCTCATTTATTTTTTTTGAAATAACAATAGCGTTCATTATCCGCCCTAGAAATCCAAATGGAACAACGTAGCTAACAATGTCTTCCATAATTACACATCCATCTTCTGTCATTGTAAAAAGGTGTTGATGGTGCCACATTTTATATGGACCAAATCTCTGCTCATCTACAAAGTAATTTGGTTCGTTAACATGTGTAATTTCCGTAACCCACGTTTGCGGAATATTTAATAAGGGGCGTACAAAATATGTGATTATCATTCCTGCATACATTTTTTCTGATAATTTGGTTCTAACTTCAAAGTTTAGCCATGGCGGAGTGATTTTGGACAGATTTGCCGGGTTTGAGAAGAATTTCCAGGCAGTTTCTAAAGATATTGGTAATTTTTGTGATGTTTTGAGTTGATAAAGTTTCATAACCTTTTCATATTATTGATAGAGTTTTAACAAATTATAGGAAAAAATAATTCCCGTCTTATGAATATAACTTCTATCGGAGAAATTCTTTTTGATATATATCCGAACCACAAAAGACTTGGTGGCGCACCGCTGAATTTTATCTATCATGTCAAAAAATTAACAGACAATGGAAATATTATTAGCCGCGTTGGTAAAGATGTTCTTGGCAACAAAGCCGTTAATGATCTTAAACATTCCGGGTTGTCATTTGAATTTATTCAGCACGATAATCTACACCCAACTGGAATGGCAATTGTTCACCTCGATGATTCGGGAATTCCAAATTTTAAAATTGATGTTGACAGTGCCTACGATTTTATTGAAATGAATGATGAGAACGAAAATCTAATTATAGCTGATACAGATTGTCTTTACTTTGGAACGCTCGCACAAAGATCCGAACTTTCAAGAAAAACAATTCAATCATTTTTCAATCGTGGATTAAAATACTTTGCTGATTTAAATATGCGGCAGAATTTCTATAATGAAGAAGTTCTTATCTCCTCACTTAAAGCAGCTGATTTTATAAAAGTTAATTATGAAGAAATGCACATACTTAACGATGTACTTTTACAAAACGAATACAACACGGAAAAAGTTGCTTATGAGCTTATGGAAAAGTTTGAAATTAGTATGATTACTGTAACCCGCGGCAAAGACGGTTCCTCAATTTTTGAAAATGGTAAGCGATATGATCATTCAAACGTTGATGTAAAGGTGGTTGACACAACTGGTGCGGGCGATGCATTTGCTGCGGTTCTTTGTGTCGGCTACTTGCACGGTTTGGAAATCCCATACATTAATAAACTTGCAAATGATTTTGCCTCAGAGATTTGCCAATTTGAAGGCGCTCTACCAAAGTATGATAGAATTTATGAAAGCTTTAGAGAGTTGATGGGATTTTTTTAGGATGTTTTAAGATAAACATCCAATTTAATTTTCCTCATCAATTTAGTAGGATTGGTGATGAAAATTATTTTTATTCTTCTTTTGTTTTTCCCCTTCACATATACCCAAACAAATTCAAGTGAGCGTGTTGATAAAATCATTACTCTGCTAATCACAAATTCTCCTGACATTTCAAATTACATTAATGCTGACGAGTTGCAAATTGCAAATCGTTTTGGAATTGAATATGAAGGAATAAAAAATAAATTTTTAATTGCGAATGATATTCCCAAAGAATTTGCTAATGATCTTTTAAACGGAAAAATTAAATATGAATACAAATTAGAAGGTCTTGAAGACAATTTCTCTTTGTTGACAATCGCGATTCCAACTTTAAATCTTAAAAGAGAATATTTTTTAAAAGACTCTTTCCTTGTCACTTCAGCATATTATCATTCGCGTAATTGGAAAACAATCAGTACTAATTATTTTCAGTTCTTTGTAAGTGATGAAACACTATTTAATAATTATTCAATTAATCTTTTGGAAGATTTTATAATCAGAATGACTGAGATTCTTTCTTTCACAGAGACGGAACTAAATCAAATAAAAGAAAATAAAATCTTTTATTTTCTTTGTAAAGATGAAGAAGAAATTAAAAAAGTAACTGGATTTGCAACCCGCGGTATTTTAATTCTTGCACAGGATTATGTTATCACAACATACAATACACACTATCACGAATTACTACATTTTCTAATTAATTATAAACTTAGAAAACTGCCTCTTTACACACATCCTTTTTTGCAGGAAGGATTTGCGGTGGCATTTGGCGGGCGTGGCGGACTTGACGCGCACACAATTTCTGAAATGGGAGTATTCCTGATTAAATCTGGATTTGCAAACTATAAAGAGATGCTTGGTAAGTTAGATTTTCAAAAAACTGATGCTTCAATATCATATCCAATTTCAGGACTCTATACAAATTTTTTGATAAAGAATATTGGGATAGAAAATTATTTAAAACTTTATAGAAAGTATTCCGGCACTTCTGAAAAAGTATTATCTGAAAAGATTAATGAAAAAGATCTTTTATCTGAGAATAAATGGAATTTGTATATCGATTCTATATCAACTCGAAATCCGGTTAAGATCAAAGAGGAATTATCTGTTTCGGATTACGAGCTTATTACAAAGCAAAATGATTTTGAAGTTTATGGAAACGAGGAAGAGTATTTATTCAGATTGAAAGACACATTATTAATAAGCACTCCAACTTTTATCTCTAACTTTAAAAGCAAAATCTTCAGTCAGCACTTCCCAAATCGAAATTATAATTCAGAGAAATATTTAATCATCGCAAATCAAAATGAAATTTCTGTTTACAACTTATTTTCAAATAATCTCATCGGAAAATATGTTGCTTCGTTTTCAATTCGACCCAGGACAGTTACATATAAAGATGGATTTTATGAGTTTGTAATATCTAAAGATTTGTTTGATGAGGAACTGATGGAACTTAATTTTATGTTTTGAATGAAAATGTTGAAAGAAACAATACTAATAATAAAGTAACTGTTACAATTGAAATTGTTATTGTTCCGCCTAAATCAAATCTGGATTCTCTGATTTTTTCAACTTCACTCATTCCAATTGATTGTGTATCAATACCTTGATACACAATTAAAGAATCCCCAACTATTTTAACATTAGTAGTGTCATCTTTCTCAACAACAAATTCTTTCCCGTTTTTATAAACAACTTTTATATCATTCATTGCTTCAAGATTATTATAATCATCTCTTGAAACCTCAAAATATGAATGACAGCCGGTTAACAATATTGAAATTGATAATAAAAGTACAATAAAACGAAAAGCAGAAACTGAATTATTCAAAAGTAAGTTCTTTCCTAAATTTTATGTCTTTCAATAAGCTCTTCGGGGATTCTTGTTGGTCGTCCGGAAGAAAGCGAAACAAGCGTGTAAAGCATTTTGCCTTCAACACAAATTTTATTTGTAGCTTTATTATAAATCCAAACGTTAATTGTAACCTGTGCACCGCTCCAATCACCAACTTGTGTTTTTACCAAAGCAATGTCGCCAAACTTTAGTTCGCGTTTATACAGTAAGTGAACTTCGCTTGCAAACCAATTTAATCCTTTTCCTATATATTCTTCCATCGGAACTTTATAGTTATCCCTCATTTGTATAAATCTTGCTGTCTGTATGTAATCAAGATATTTTGAGTTGTGAACATGATTGTTCATATCAATATCATCGGGACGAACTATTATTTCGGTTTCAAAAATTGAATTTGTTTTAATTTCTGCACTCATCAATTACATCTCTATAAAGTTTTTAATAAGTTTTAATCCTGCTTCACCAGACATTTCAGGATGAAACTGTACCCCATAAGCATTTTCGTTTTCAATAGAAGCGCAAAATGTTATTGTATTGCTGCACGTGGATGTTGATAAATCGCTCTTAGGTAAATAGTAAGAATTGTTAAAAAAGAATTCAGCATTCTCTTCAATTCCTTCGAACAAAACACTTTGTCTGCAACGATTTATTTTATAATTACCTTTAAATAGAGATCCATCCGTGTTAGTTTCGAATTTAACTGCAGTTCCTGGAAAAAAACCAAGACAAGAAAAATTTCCTTCTGTTGAGTAATCGGCCATTAGCTGCATTCCCAATCCGATTCCTAGAATAGGTTTTTTAATGACCCGCAGAAGAGAATACAGATTAAGCATTTGAATTTTTCTCATCACAGCTGGTGCATTTCCGCAGCCGGCAAAGATAATTTTGTCCGCTCCACAAATATCAAGTTCGTTTCTTGATACTTTATAATCATTTGTAATTTTACTAATTGATGCTGCAACTTCATTGATGCAAATATCACCGTAATCAACTATTGTAACCATTTGTAAAAATAAATTCCGTTGTTTAATAAATCTGAAAGAGTAAAATATTCTTTAATGTTAAAATAGCAATACTATCTAAGTATTTTACATTTAAATAGAAGGTGTTTGAATTGATTTTAAAGCTATTTTAAATTTTAAAACTTTTATTCTTACGTTATTTCGTAGGACATAAGAAATTCTAAAATTTTTCCTATCTTCTTTGTTTCGTTAATATTCTCAAAGGAATTTTTGATTAAGTAACAGAATTATTTTATCATCAACATTTTCTTTGTTTCAGCAAAAGAACCTGCTTGTAACTTGTAAAAGTAAGTTCCGCTTGAAAAATTTCTTGAATCAAAACTAACTTCATAATTTCCGGCTGGTTTGTTTTCGTTAACAAGTGTTGCGATTTCGTTTCCAAGCACATCATAAATTTTTAAAATCACTCGAGACTCTTCGACTCCGCTCAGGGTGACATTCGGAATAGTATATTTTATAGTTGTACTTGGGTTAAAAGGATTTGGATAATTCTGAAATAAAATAAAATCATTAGGATATGTTTCCTCATCCACAGAAACTGTAGATGTAAATTCGTACGCACCTATATCAAAACCATTTCCTTGCGGCCGAGATACACCATCAATGTCAAATCCAACAACAGAATTTACTAGTGAAGTGCCAATATTTATTGGCTGCGATGATGGAAGTAAATGAAAATTTCCATTTGTGTTATCAACAAATATTTGGTTTTCATCCTGAACAATCTGCGAATGAGTATCGTAACCCAAAGATTGCCATGATGCTAAACTCATATTAGAATTCCCATCATCATCGCTTAAACGATTGACGAGTAAGTTATAATCACTAACAAATCCGGTGGTGGATAAATCATCAATACAAATACTGCCTCTAAAGCTGTGATTATTGATTAATATATTATTGTACAAAGTGTTTCCTGTAGAACCATTAACAATTAAAACTGCCCATCTTCCATCATTTGGATGAACAATTGTGTTATTAAAGACTATATTATTCTTTGATCCTTCTGCACCATCAATCTGGTACATTGCGATTCCGGTTGCATGGTTATTATAAAGTAAGTTATTAAAGATTTTGGAATCCTGAACACAATCCATATTTATTGCAGAGCCTCCGCCAACTCCGTTATCGTGAATAATATTTCCAGCAACCATTGCATTACTAATTATTCCATCATCGCCCATAGACAAATCCCCATTCATATGAATTCCGCAGCCATTATTAAAGAAAGAATGGTTATTTATAATTGCAGGCCTATCACTACTGTTCGAGACATAAATTCCATGTTCATCTTCGCTGTACGAACATGAATTACCTTCAATTAAAATATCATTTGTAAATCCAGTAAAAATTCCCCACTTATAATTGTTTGAGCAAGTATTGTTTTTAATCCTCACAAAATCAGAAAGTACTATTCTTATCCCTGCACGAGGTTGATTGATTACATTAAAATTATGAATCTCAATCCAATCCGCACCTTCAATATTGATTCCATCATTAGTAACAGGATTATGAATATTAATTGTTACATCGTTACTAATTGCTTTAAATACTATTGGTTGTGCTGGTGTACCACTTGTTCGGATATCAAAGCCTGTATAGCTTCCGGAAAGTACTAAAACGGAATCACCCGCAGCGACAATATTTGAGGCATATTCAAGAGTTGCGAATGCTGTGTTAGCGGTTAATCCATTGTTACTGTTATTTCCGTTTACTGAAACATAGTAAGTAGATTGGGAAAAGATAAGACTTTGTGTTAATAAGCAGATGAATAGAAATTGCAAATGGAATCGATACATATTGCTAGCCTTTTATATTTGGATTCGGTTGGCAATTTAAGTACCAGAGAAACGATGAAAATCAGAGAATCAAATTCTCATAAATTCCTTTTAATGATAGTTTTCTGCGACAATCTTTTCGCTAGATAATAATCAGACTTTTACCACAGGAAAATTTTACGCCTAAAGATTCTTAAACCTCTCGGCAAAGGCTTTTGTAAATCGAGTTGGAGATTCACTATCCATATTAAAATACAAGGAAGGTTCAATCAATTCCAGTTCCATTAATGCAAAATCATTATCTGCAGTTCTTACCAAATCTGTGCGCCCGTAAAGTGGAAGAACCGCTAGTTTATCAATTATATTTTTACCAATTGTTTTTTGCTGTTCAGATGGAACAACGCTTTTAAATTTTCCGCCATGTTCTTCCTGAACTCGAAAATCTTTTTCTTTAGGTCTCTTTAAAACGCAATGACTAAACTCGCCATTAAAAAAGAAGAGTGAATATTCTCCTTCATCAATAATGTTCTGCATAAAAGGCTGAACCATAAATTCTCTGTCTGCAAATATTTTTTCTAAATCATGAAGTTTTTCAATTAATTTTTCTCCTGTTAATCTGAATGTATTATCAGCATTAGCGCTGATATTTGGTTTAATAATAATTTCATCCGATTTAAGTTTATCAAAATATTGAAATGCAGTATTCGGATTAAAACTTTTTTCCCAGATGGTTTCAACAATCTTAATCCCATTATTTTCTAAATCATATAAATAATTTTTATTCATATTCCATCTCATCAAATCGAGATTATTTTCCAGATGTGCAGATGAGTTATTTATTTTTTCTAAAACATTTAGAAATTTTTCAAAATCATTTTGATAATCCCAGGTGGATCTTACAATTACTGAGCTATAATCATTCCAGTTTACTTCTTCATTTTTCCATGATATTTCTTCGGCCAACCAGCCTATTTTTTTCATTGGTTCAAACAACAGTTTATCATACGTAAAAAAATTTTCAAGATTATCTGTAGATAGAAATGCAACTTTATTATTCATAATGCTTTTTGGGTTTTTGAGAATTATTATTTGCCTCGAAAATTAGAGATCAAAATCTGATTTACAAAAATAATTATTTAACTTTGCCGGGTCGAAGTAGAAAGAATTAACAACTTAAAGAGAGAAACCTTCTGTGGAATGGATTATACTCATCCTCTGGCTTTCCATAATTAATGGCGGGCTTGGCGGGCAATATGTTTTAAACTGGATGGCTAATCAGCCAAAATATACTGGTGGAGATAAGGTTGATATTTCTGCCGGTGTAATGACCTGGTGGAGAGAAATCTCAAAACTAGTGTGGGCTGTAATTGCAGTAATTATTGAACTCATCCGCGGCAAAGAAGTAAAATATTTATGGCCGGGATTTCTTTCACTATCTACTATCATCTTTTGTGCTTTTACAGGAGTAATAGAAAACATTGGTTTCTTTTACCTGCCAAGAAATTATTCCCCTCATATCTTTGCTCCTTACGTAAATGTTTATCTGGCTTTTCTTCCTTTCTTTGGCAAGATGATGTTCAACGCACCGATTCGTAAAGAACATTGGATTGGAATATCATTAGTAATTGCAGGTCTTGCAACTCCTCACATTCCGTGGTTACTAGGTGTTGCACAAGACAACCACAACGCTCTTGATCTAAATGCTATTATCTGGATTTTAATTATTAATGGATGTTTACTTTCACAGCAGGTATTAAACAATAAAACCGTTCAAACTGCACTTCCTGGTGTTGGCCCAAACGCACTTGTGTTGTGGAGAGAAATCTGGAAAATGATTTTTATTTCATCTGCAATTTTTATTATTCCTATTATTGGCAATTTGATGAATGCAAATATGCCGGATAGTGTGAGTTCAACAAAATTTGAAACAAGAGTTCTTAATAAGGTTGATGAAAGCAAAAAAGAATATTTGCTTAATTACTATTCAAAGTCAGATAATAACTATGTTCTAAAACCTGATGTGCCGGAAAATGAAGAAGTAAAAATTAAAGAGATTATAAAAGCAACAGAATATCATCAATTTTTCTCTTTGTTTGATGGGAGCATAATTCCAAATAACTGGCTGCCAATACTTTTTGTTATTGCTGCCGGATTAACCGGATACATTTATAGTTTTGGATTTTTTAAACTCTCAAAATTTTCAGCACATTTTTGGGTACCGTACACAAATGTTTGGCTCGCTCTGCTTCCATTTATAATGCTATTATTTGGAAAGGAAGTAACCGGTTATCAAATTGCCGGGGCAGTTGTTGTAACCGCTGGTTTGATGATTGGCGTGATGGATCATAGAAGAAATAAAGTTGAAGAGATTGCAAAGAAAAACTAACTTCATCAAGTTAAATAATTATTTTAAAGGAGTTTGTTTTGGATCTTAGAAGAAGAGCCTTGGGGCTAGCATATGGATTCTTCTTGGGATTTTTCTTGCCTGGCTTTATAATATTATTAGCGTAAAGATTTATCGTAATCTATAAATGTTCTTTTGATAATACTTTAAACAAATAGTTTGTGTTAATAGTATTCTTAATAGATATTAAATATTTATTTTAAGTAGCAGAGTTTTTTAATGATTAAAAATATTTTTTATATCAGCTTTGTAATTTTCATCTATACTTTTCTTTTTAATTCCACACTCGCTCAAACCAACAACCAGGAATTTAGATCTACCTGGGTAATTACCTGGGAACATATAAGTTCAAGTAAAACCGCTGAGCAGAACAAAGCAACGATAAGAGAAATATTGGACAATCACGTTAAAGCAAATATGACTTCTGTTCTATTTCAAGTAAGGCAAAGTGGAACAGCGTATTATCAATCATCTTTTGAACCGTGGGGATATTATGCCGGTTATTCTTATCCCGGTTATGATCCATTACAATATGCTGTTGAAGAAGCACACAAAAGAGGACTTGAACTTCATGCCTGGTTTAATGTCTTTAATGTTTCTTCTACTTACTCAGGAACTATTTCTGTAGAACATCCAGAATGGATTTGTCGTGATCAAAACGGAAATCCGATGACAGCATATATGTCTGCGTCACCAGGATTACAAGCTGTTAGAGATTATACAATTAGTGTTGCGATGGAGATAGTAAGAAATTATGATATTGATGGTTTTCATTTGGATTATGTTAGATGGAACGAGTATGATACGGATGACATGCTTGATGCGCCATCACAACTTGAACAAGAAACAAAACCCGATGGATTATTTTCAGATAAAACAATCAGCAAACTAACATCGCCAGAAAGTACAAATAGATTTTTATATGATATTGAACACCCATACAGTGCAGGTGTACCTTCCGGTTTTAGTAGCTGGGAAGATTGGTGGCGATGGTCAGTAACTGAGTTTGTAAGAACTTTACACGATTCTATTCAAGTTGAAAAACCGTGGGTAAAACTATCTCCGGCAGCTCTTGGCAAATATAAATACGGCGGCGCAACTGGCTGGAATGGTTACTATGTTGTTTACCAGGATGCAGCACTCTGGTTTAATGAAGGATACATTGAGCAACTTACACCAATGCATTATCATTGGTTAACTGGTGAAGAATTATTTGATTTTTTAACTCTAGATTGGGAGCCAAATATTCAGCAAGGAATAAATGATGGAAGATTATATTCTTGCGGACCTGGCTCTTATCGCTTGGATGAAAATAATGTTTGGTCAAATCACGTTGGAATTGTTGAAAGACTACGTGATAAAAGCTGGGTTGATGGATTTCAATTCTTTAGTTACGGAACATGGCGTAGTTATAATTATTGGGATGAAGCTGCCTCAACTTTCTTTAAATCAAAAGTAAAAGTGCGGGAGGTTTTTCCGGGCAATCAAGTATTTGTTCCATCAATCTCAATATTAAAAATAGATTCGCTTACATATGACTTAACCGTTACACCTAATGCTGCACAAACTAATGATTCCTGGTATGCTCTTTATCGCTCTGAAGATGATTTATTGGATGTAAACTCAGATTCTATAATTGCTATTAATTTTGGCAATACACCTTATACTATTAGCGATTCATATTCTGGTTTACAAAATTTTAATGGCAGTTATAAATATTTTGCAACAAGTTTAAATCGATTCTGGAACGAATCTCAAATATCAAATTCTGTTCAAACAGAATTAATACCATCTTTTGCTCCAACTGTTATTTCATCTTATCCAACACAAAATGGAATTATTACTACAACTGCTGATATTATTATTGAGTTTTCAAAAACAATGGATGTTAACTCTTTTAATGACAAAATTAATATTACTCCAAACTCTCAAATTACTGCGACAAACTGGGATGAAGAAAGCAAAATACTTACTATATCGCACCAAGATTTTTTATTTAACACACAATACACTATAACAATCGATTCAACAGTTGCAGATGTTAATGGTAAAATGCTTGATGGTAATAATGATGGCATTCCTGGTGATCCATTTGTATTAAATTTTTCTACGAGTGAAGAAGATTTAACGGGTCCGCAAATATCATATAACTTCCCCGCTAACAATGATACAAGTGTAGATGTCGGATCAATTATCACAATAGTTTTTGATGAAGCTGTAGAAAATCAAACATTATCAACAAATTCTATTAGTTTGCTGGAAGAAGGACTTCAAATAAATTTTACCTTTCAACATTCTAAAACTTCTGACGGCCGAAGTGTCCTTTGCGTCCAGCCAATAAGCTTGTTTCAAAAAAGCAAAACTTATACTTTGAGCCTTGATGGGACAATATCGGACACTTTGGGAAACTCTATTGGCGATGATTGGCAGATTAGTTTTTCAACGTCTTCTCTTGCCTATCAGGAAATTAAAATGATTGATAACTTTACAAATCCCGGAGATTGGCAGCAACCAAGTTACAGCGGCTCTACAACCGGAGTTTTAGAATCAGGAACTCATTTTGAATATTCTACTCTTATTTATTTACCTAACACAAGCCCAAAGAAATCAGCAAAACTTTCTTACATGTGGGATGAAAACGCAAACACGTTTTTAATTAGAGAGTATTTAAAGAGTGGAGTTCCTCAAACAATTTATTTTGATACGAATTACGTTTTACAAAGTTATGTTTATGGAGATGGAAGTAATTCAAAATTCAGATTTTGCATTGATGAATTTCAAGGATCTGCATTTGGTGATCACGAAGTTTCTAATTGGATTAACATCGATTGGCATGGCTGGAAATTAGTAGAATGGAAATTAAACGATCCTGCTAGTGTGGGAATATGGATTGGAGATGAAGTGCTAACCGGCTCATATTTTAGAATTGATAGTTATCAGCTTACCAAAACTTCTGAAAGTTCGCTTTCGGGTACAATTTATTTTGATGATCTACGCGCTGTAAAAAAATCAACAATAACAGACATTGAATTATCTGAACTTTCTACCCCAAATGATTTTAGGCTTTTCCAAAATTATCCTAACCCGTTTAATCCTTCAACTATTATTAGTTATCAGCTGCCAAATCCCGGTAATGTTTTAATAAAGGTTTATGATGTTTTAGGTAATGAAGTTGTTACGCTAGTTAATGAATATAAATCATCGGGTATTTATAATGTTGAATTTAATTCTTCAGTGCTAAAGAACAATGCATCTTCAGGAGTTTATTTCTATACTTTACAAGCAGGCAGTTTTGTTGAAACAAAGAAAATGCTTTTATTAAGATAGTTTATTAAAAATAACTTGTTAACAAATTTACCTAAATAAATATTTATAGGGATTTTTATTTGTTGGGATAAAGCTTTTTCATTTCTTTAACTGAAATTGAAATCATTTCCTTTAAAACTTTTACATCTACATCTTCTAAAGATTTTATGTACAAACAAACTTTACTGGTTTTGTATTTACCAAGTTTTTTAAGAAGAGATTGTTGTGCTTCAAATCCAGGCATTAAATAAATGGTAAGATTTTGTTTGCGTGGAGAAAATCCTGCGATACACATATCGCCTTCTCTGCCGCTGGCATATTTGTAATGATACGATCCAAAACCGATTACACTTGGTCCCCACATTCTTGGTTCTTCTTTGGTAATGGATTTCATAATCTTAATTATACTATAACAATCATTGCGAACAGTTTCATCTTTTATTTTATTAATAAAAGATTCAACACTCGCTTTAGTTTGTTTTGTCTTATTTTCAGCCATAAGTACTTCCGTAAAATTTTTTTTATTGTTGGATTAAGTTAATTTTTAATTAATATTTATCATAAAATATAAATCTTTTATAATGGACCTGAACGGAAAGATTATTACACTAAAGTAACTTTGTAAATCAATATAATAATATGCCAAAAACAAAAAAATCACTTTCTCTTGCAAAAGAAAAAATAAAAATTCTTTTGCTTGAAGGATTGCACAATAATGCTTTACAACTCTTTGATGAAAACGGATATAATAATGTAGAATATCAAAAAGGATCCCCAGATAAATCTGGACTTATAGAACAAATTAAAGATGTTCATCTTCTTGGTATAAGATCTAAAACAAACATTACAAGCGATATTCTTAAGTATGCTAAAAAGCTTATTGCAATTGGATGTTACAGTATTGGTACAAACCAGGTTGATTTATTTTCCGCAAAGCTGAATGGAATTCCAGTTTTCAATGCACCGTTTTCAAATACCCGTTCAGTTGCAGAGCTTGTAATTGCCGAATGTATTTTCCTCATTCGTGGAATTCCGGAAAAAAACTTTGCCGCACACAATGGTATTTGGCTTAAAGACTCTTCAAACTCTTATGAAGTTAGAGGAAAGAATTTGGGCATTGTTGGATACGGACACATTGGTTCCCAGGTTTCTATTCTCGCTGAATCTTTGGGTATGAATGTTTTTTACTATGATATTGAAAAAAAGTTAAATCTTGGTAATGCAAGATCCTGTTCAACTCTGCAGGAACTTCTTTCTCTGTCGGACATTGTTACACTTCACGTTCCAGAAACCGATCTTACAAAAAATATGATAAGTTATGCGGATTTAAGTTTGATGAAAAAAGGATCATATTTAATTAACGCATCAAGAGGTTCTGTTGTTATGATTGATGCACTTAAAAAATCATTGGAAGAAAATCATTTAGCCGGTGCAGCGATTGATGTTTTTCCTGATGAACCACATTCGAATAAAGATTCTTTTAAAAGTGGTTTGCAAAAGTTTCCAAATGTAATTTTAACTCCGCACATTGGCGGAAGCACATCTGAAGCACAGGCAAACATTGCTCTTGAAGTTTCTGAAAAATTAGTTAAGTATTGCGATGTTGGAACAACAATCGGTGCTACAAATTTTGTTGAAGTTGCTCTAACACCAAATTTAAATAAACAGAGATACTTGCATATTCATAAAAATCAGCCGGGAGTGTTAAATAAAATCACAAAGGTGTTCACCTCAAGAAAACTTAACATTGCATCACAATACTTACAGACCGATGCGCATATTGGTTATGTAATAATTGACATCGACCAAAAAGAAAATGCTGATGAGATAATGAAAGAACTGAGATCAATTCCGGAAACT
>OEIV010000570.1_pt1 | contig 19494 bp, 17 predicted proteins | sample 1539231 | NCBI WGS metagenome assembly OEIV01 (sample SAMN03794762, study PRJEB22550) | activated sludge metagenome | feature: wastewater treatment plant; material: activated sludge; isolation source: Wastewater treatment plant of a petroleum refinery complex | place: Argentina: Buenos Aires ...
CCCATGGAGGAAAGTCCGGGCCCCATAGAGCAGGATGCCGGCTAACGGCCGGGCGCAGCAAGCTTCGCCATTTCGGTGGCGCGGCCCAAGGCGACGGAAAGTGCAACAGAAACATACCGCCCAAGTCCGCAAGGACCGGCAAGGGTGAAATCGTGCGGTAAGAGCGCACGGCCGTACTGGCGACAGTTACGGCGGGCAAACCCCATCCGGGGCAAGGCCAAATAGGGGAGCCATGACGTTGCTCGCGTCGCTCTCGGGTAGGCTGCTAGAGGCCGTCGGCAACGGCGGTCCCAGAGGAATGGCTGCCCACGACAGAACCCGGCTTATCGGCGGGCTTCCACTTTTCACAGTCTACTTTCAGTTTCCTTTCTATCCCCATTGTTTTTCAAGGGGAAAATTTGTCAATTGTTGTGTCAGGAAGCACTGTAAGTCATTGTTGGCGCAGAAAATTTCCCCAATTCCCCCTTGACCGTGATTTCCATCTTCCTTAGAGTGGGAAGAAGTGGGGGAAAGTGGGGATAAATGGATTCCCAAGCCCCCGGGTCAAGGGGATTGCATGTTCCAGGGGGCGACGTCGCTGAGTCTCGATGCCAAGGGTCGCATGGCGATCCCGGCGCGTCACCGCGAATCGCTGCTCGCTGCCGCCGAAGGCCGCCTGGTCATGACGGCGCATCCGCATCGTTGCCTATTGCTCTATCCGGCTCCGGATTGGGCGCCGATCCGGGCCAAGATTCTCGCCGCGCCAAGTCTCGAGGCGCAGTCCGCCAAGCTGCGTCGTCTGCTGGTGGGCTTTGCTGTCGACCTGGAGATGGATTCCGCCGGGCGCGTGCTCGTCAGTCCCGAACTGCGCCAATACGCAGGCCTCGAAAAGGATGTCTGGCTGGTGGGGCAGGGACTGCATTTCGAATTGTGGTCGGACGCAGGCTGGAAGCAGCAGCAGGAAGAGATATTTGCCCTGGGCGACAAATTGCTGCCGCCGGGGTTGGCCGATCTGGCGCTGTGAGCGTCGGTGGACATGCCACCGTTCTGCTGACGGAGGCGGTGGCGGCGCTGGCGGTGAAACCGGAGGGTGTCTATGTCGATGCCACGTTCGGACGCGGCGGCCACAGTCGGGCAATCCTGGCGCGGTTGGGCGCGGCGGGCAGGCTGGTGGCGCTGGATCGCGATCCAGCGGCGGTGGCGGCGGGGCGGGCAATCGACGATCCGCGCCTGCGCCTGGTGCATTCGGCGTTCAGCCGCCTGGGCGAGGTGCTGGACGAACTGGACTTGCATCTGGTGCATTCGGCGTTCAGCCGCCTGGGCGAGGTGCTGGACGAACTGGGCGTCGGGCGGGTGGATGGCGTGCTGCTGGACCTGGGGGTGTCCTCGCCGCAACTGGACACGCCCGAGCGGGGAATGAGTTTTCGTTTCGATGCGCCGCTGGACATGCGCATGGACACGACGAGGGGGGAGACCGCGGCGGATTTTCTGGCCCGGGCCGAACAACGTGACATCGAAAAGGTGATCAGGGACCATGGCGAAGAACGGTTTGCTCATGCGATTGCAAAGGCGGTTGTTGCTGCTCGGCGCGAACACGGTGTTTCAACCACGCGACAGTTTGCCGCGCTCGTGGAGAAGGCCGTCCGCACGCGCGAGCCGGGCCTGCATCCCGCGACGCGCAGCTTTCAGGCCCTGCGGATCCACGTCAATCGGGAGCTTGAGGAGCTATCGTTAGTCCTGCCGCAATGCGTTGATCGTCTGGGTGCCGGCGGGCGACTGGTCGTGATCAGTTTCCATTCCCTCGAGGACCGCATCGTCAAGCGCTTCATGCGCGACGAGAGCCAGCCGCCGAAGCTGCCCAGCCGGCTGCCGGTGCGCGCCGCGGAGCTGCCGCCGCCGAAGCTGCGCCTGGTCGGCAAGGCGATGCACGCCAGCGATGCCGAGATCGCCGCCAATCCGCGCGCCCGCAGCGCCGTCATGCGCGCGGCCGAGCGCCGCTGAGGCCGAGATGGCGCGACTGAACCTGCTCCTGCTTCTGGTTGCCTTGGCCTGCGCGCTGGCCACGGTGGCCGCCAACCACGGCGCGCGCAAGCTGTTCACCGAGTTCGAACGCGAACAGACCCGCATGCGCGAGCTCGAGGTTGAATACGGCCAATTGCAGCTCGAGCAAAGCACCTGGGCCGGCCACGCGCGCATCGAGAAGATTGCCCGCGAGCGGCTGGCCATGCGTCCGCCACCGCCGGCACGGGTGGTGCAGATGGAAGCGGCGCCGCGATGAAATTCGCCAGCAGCCCGATTCTCAACCCCCGCCTGGCGCCGGGACGCTCGCGCTTCGTGGTGATGCTGCTGCTCGGCGGCTTTCTGCTGCTGATCGGCCGTTCGTTCCATCTTCAGGGCTTCCAGAATGACTACCTGCAGAAGAAGGGGGAGTCGCGCTACGAGCGCGTGATCGAGATTTCGGCCACGCGCGGGCGCATCCTCGACCGCCACGGCGACGTGCTGGCGGTATCGACGCCGGTCAAGGCGATCTGGGCGATTCCCGAGGACGCTCGCCTGAAACCGGCCGAGGCGCGCCAGCTGGCCGGCCTGCTGGACATGGACGTGAGGGAGCTCAACCGCAAGCTGGCTTCCGAACGCGACTTCGTCTTCGTCAAACGGCAGGTTCCGCCCGACGTCGCCGCGAAGGTGGTGGCGCTGGGGCTACCGGGCATCCACGAGCAGAAGGAGTATCGCCGCTACTATCCCTCGGGCGACGTCATGGCGCACATGCTCGGGTTCACCGGCGTCGCCGACGAGGGGCAGGAGGGCGTCGAGCTGGCGATGAACGGCTTGCTGACGGGCAAGCCCGGTAGCCGGCGCGTCATCAAGGACCGGCGCGGCCAGATCGTCGAGGATGTCGAGTCGATCCAGGCGCCCCGCGAAGGCAAGGACGTGACGCTGGCGCTGGACGCCAAGATCCAGTACCTGGCGCACAGCCTGCTCAAGCAGGCGGTCGGCGAGCACAAGGCGCGCGCGGGCGTCGTCGTGGTGCTCGACGCGCGCACCGGCGAGGTGCTGGCGCTGGCCAACATGCCGACCTACAACCCGAACAATCGCGTGCGCCTGGCCGGCGCGCAGTTGCGCAATCGCGCGTTCACCGATACTTTCGAGCCCGGCTCGACCTTCAAGCCCTTCACCGCCGCGCTGGCGCTGGAGAAGGGCAAGTTCCGCTTCGACACGCCGATCCAGACCGCGCCGGGCCGACTGACCATCGGCGCGGCCACCATCCATGACGCCCATCCGCATGGCGTGCTGACCTTGGCGGAGGTGATCCAGAAATCATCCAACGTCGGCACGGCCATCATGGCGCGCACCCTGTCGGCGGAGGACATGTGGCAGACGTTCAACAGCCTTGGCTTCGGCACGCCGCTCAAGCTGGGATTCCCCGGCGAGGTCGGCGGACGCCTGCGTCCGGCCAAGTCGTGGCGGCCGATCGAACAGGCGACCATGTCCTACGGCCACGGCATTTCCGTGACCTTGATCCAGATGGCGCATGCCTACCTGGCCTTCGCCCGCGATGGCGATCTGGTGCCATTGTCGCTGACCCGCGTCGACGCGCCGCCGATCGCCGGCGCGACCGTGTTTTCCGGCCAGACGGCGCGCGAAATGCGCGTCATGCTGGAGATGGCGGTGCAGCCGGGTGGTACCGCGCCGAAAGCGCAGATTCCCGGCTATCGCGTCGCCGGCAAGACCGGCACCGCGCACAAGCTTGAAAACGGCGCCTACGCCGACAAGTACGTCTCTTCGTTCATCGGTTTCGCGCCGGCATCCGATCCCCGGCTGGTGGTGGCGGTGATGATCGACGAGCCCTCCGCCGGCAAGCACTACGGCGGCGATGTCGCCGCGCCGGTGTTTGCCCAAGTGATGGCCGGCGCCCTGCGCACGCTGGGCGTAGCCCATGACCAGCTGCTCAAGCCGCTGCTGATGGCGGAAGCCGTGAAGGAGGGCGTATGAGCGCCATCGATACCGGTGGCATGTTCATGGTCGGCGTCACCGGCACCAACGGCAAGACTTCGGTGACGCAATGGATCGCCCAGGCCTTCGCCGCGTTGGGGCGCAAGTGCGCGGTGATCGGTACGCTCGGCAACGGTTTTCCCGGCGCGCTGGTGCTTGGTCCCAACACCACGCCGGGCGCGGCGGCGCTGCGCCAGTTGCTGCCCGATCTGGTGATGCGGGGCGCCACCGCCTGTGCGATGGAAGTGTCTTCCATCGGCCTGCATCAGAAGCGGGTCGACGATATCGCCTTCGACGTCGCGGTGTTCACCAACTTCACGCGCGACCATCTGGACTACCACGGCACCATGGACAGCTACGCCGCCGAGAAGCGCAAGCTGTTCGATCTGCCGGGCCTGAAGACGGCGGTGGTCAATCTCGACGATCCCTTCGGCGAGCAGCTCGACGCCGAACTGGCCGGTCGTCTGCGCGTGATCGGCTACACGCTGGCAACGAAAGTCAGTCGCGGCGAGACGCTGGCCGCGCGCGACCTGACCACCACCGCGACCGGCATCGCCTTCATGGTCAATGGCGTGCGCATGGCGGCGCCGGTGATCGGCCGCTTCAATGCCGCCAATCTGCTGGCGGTGGCCGGCGGCCTGCTGGCGGCCGGGGTGACGCTGGAAGACATCGCCACGACGCTGCCGCGGCTCGCGCCGCCGCCCGGACGCATGCAGGCGGTCGGCGGCATCGACGCGCCGCTGGTGGTGGTCGACTATGCGCACACGCCCGATGCGCTGGAAAAGGCGCTGGCGACGCTGGCCGAACTGGCGAGGACGCGCGGCGGCAAGCTGGTCTGCGTGTTCGGCTGCGGCGGCGGACGCAGCCGTGATCCGGGCAAGCGGCCGCTGATGGGTGCCATCGCCGAGCAGCTGGCCGACTCCGTGCTGGTGACCAGCGACAACCCGCGCGACGAGCGTCCGGAAGCGATCATCGCCGACATCTTGGGCGGCATGCGGACGCGGCCGGCCGTGGAGATCGACCGGGCCCGCGCCATCGCACGGGCCGTGCGCGAGGCTGCGCCGCGCGATGTCATCCTGCTCGCCGGCAAGGGGCATGAGACTTATCAGGAGATCGCCGGCGCGCGCCAGCCATTCGCCGATCTCGAGCAGGCGAAACTGGCGCTGGCGGCGCTGGAGCCGCGGCGATGATGGACTTGTACGAAGCAGCGCAGGCCACCGGCGGCACCGCCACCGCCGAGGGCCGCACCTTCACCGGCGTGTCGACGGACTCCCGTTCGATCGGCGCCGGCGAATTGTTCGTCGCCTTGCGCGGCGAACGCTTCGACGGCCACGACTATGTTCGCGACGTGCTGGCGCGTGGCGCGGCGGCGGCCATGGTGCGGGACGCCTGGGCCGCCGAGCATGGCGCCGGCCTGCCGCTGGTGCGCGCCACCGATACGCGCATCGCGCTCGGCAGGCTCGCCGCACACTGGCGCCGCCAGTTCGACATCCCGCTGATCGGCGTCACCGGCAGCAACGGCAAGACCACGGTCAAGGAAATGTGCGCCGCGATCATGCGCGAGCACGAGCGCCGCGACGACCTCGATCCAGCGGAGGCAGTGCTGGCGACCACGGGCAATCTCAACAACGACATCGGCCTGCCGCTGATGCTGCTGCGCCTCGCCGCCGGCCATCGCGCCGCGGTGATCGAGATGGGCATGAACCATCCGGGCGAGATCGACTACCTGACCCGCATCGCGCGGCCGACGGTGGCACTGGTGAACAACGCCCAGCGTGCCCATCTCGCGGGACTCGGCACACTGATCGACGTGGCGCGCGCCAAGGGCGAGATCTTCGCCGGTCTGGCCGAGGACGGCGTCGCCATCATCAACGCCGACGATCCGCATGCCGGGCTGTGGCGCCAACTGGCGGGCGGCCGGCCCGTCATGACTTTCGGGTTCGATGTCGATGCCGATGTCCGGGCATTGGTGCGGCCGCGCGGCTTTGCCAGTGTCGTCACGCTGATGGCGGCACAAGGCATGGTCGAGTTCGAACTGCCCCTGCCCGGCCGCCACAACGCGGGCAACGCCGCCGCCGCCGCCGCCGCTTGTCTGGCGGCGGGCGTCAGCCTCGGCACCGTCGCCGAGGCGCTGTCGCGCTACCAGGGCGTCAAGGGTCGGCTGCAACGGCGCCAAGGGCGCAATGGCGCTCTTGTCATCGACGATACCTACAACGCCAATCCCGATTCCATGCGCGCCGCCATCGATGTCCTGGCGGGCGTTCCCGGCCGCCGCATCCTGGTCATGGGCGACATGGGCGAGACCGGCGAGGCCGCCGGACAGCTGCACGACGAAATCGGCGGCTACGCCAAGAGCGCCGGGATCGACCGACTGCTGGCACTCGGCGATCTGTCCGCCACGGCGGCGCGCAACTTCGGCGCCGGCGCGGAACATTTCAGGAAGGTCGAAGACCTGAACAAGGTGCTCGCGGGCGAGCTGGGCGCCGATGCGGCAGTGCTGGTCAAGGGCTCGCGCTTCATGCGCATGGAACGGGTGGTGGACGCCATCGTGGAGAACAGTCGTGCTGCTTGAGCTTTTCCAATGGCTGGCGAAGGACGTCCGCGCCTTCAACGTCTTCAACTACATCACGCTGCGCGCGGTGCTGGCGACCATGACCGCGCTGTCGATCTCCTTCGTGCTCGGTCCCGGCCTGATCCGCTGGCTGACCGCCAAGAAGATCGGCCAGCCGGTGCGCGATGACGGCCCCCAGACGCATCTCGTCAAGTCGGGCACGCCGACCATGGGCGGCGCGCTGATCCTGATCTCGCTGGGCATCTCGACGCTGCTGTGGGCCGACCTGACCAACCGCTTCATCTGGATCGTGCTGATCGTCACGCTCGGCTTCGGCGCCATCGGCTGGGTGGACGACTGGCGCAAGGTGGTCTATCGCAATCCGAAAGGGCTTTCGTCGGGCGCCAAGTACTTCTGGCAGTCGGTGATCGGCATCGTCGCCGCCATCTACATCGCCTTCTCGATTTCCGCGCCGGACAACGAGAAAGTGGCGCAACTGTTCTTCCAATGGGTGGGCAGCGGCTTCACGCTCGAGCTGCCCTCGAAGGCGAACCTGATCGTGCCCTTCTTCAAGGAGGTGTCGTACCCGGTCGGCATCTTCGGCTTCATCGTGCTTTCCTACTTCGTCATCGTCGGCAGCAGCAACGCGGTGAACCTGACCGACGGCCTCGACGGGCTGGCCATCATGCCGACGGTGATGATCGGCGCGGCGCTCGGGCTGTTCGCCTACGCCACCGGCAATGCCGTGTTCGCCAGATACCTGCTGATTCCGCACATCCCGGGGGCGGGCGAGCTGATGGTCTTCTGCGGCGCCCTGGCCGGTGCGGGCCTCGGTTTTCTCTGGTTCAACGCCTATCCGGCCGAAGTGTTCATGGGCGACGTCGGCGCGCTGGCGCTGGGCGCCGCCCTGGGCGCCATCGCCATCATCGCCCGCCAGGAGATCGTGCTGTTCATCATGGGCGGCGTGTTCGTCGCCGAGACGCTGTCGGTCATGGTCCAGGTCGGCTGGTTCAAGTACACCAAGGCGCGTTACGGCGAGGGGCGGCGCATCTTCCTGATGGCGCCGCTGCATCATCACTTCGAGAAGAGCGGCTGGGAAGAGACGCAAAAGGTGGTTCGCTTTTGGTTGATAACGATCCAGCTTGTGCTGATCGTCTTGTCCCCCTTTAAAATAGGATGAGACTCGGCTGTTCGGCTTGTCCACCTTGAAGATACGATGAAGCTCGCCGGCAAACTCGTCCTCATCCTCGGTCTCGGCGAATCGGGCCTGGCCTGCGCGCTCTGGTGCGAGCGCAATGGTGCGCGGCTGCGCGTCGCCGACACCCGCACCGCGCCGCCCTACCTGGGTGAGTTGCGGCGGCGTGTCGCCACGGCTGACTTTCGGTGCGGTGAGTTCGATAAAGTGCTGCTCGACGGCATCGATCTTCTCGTACTCTCGCCCGGCTTGTCGGCCGGCATGATGATCGTCATTCATGCCCGCGCCGCCGGCATTCCGGTGGTCGGCGAAATCGAATTGTTCGCCTGGGCACTCGATGATCTGGGTGTGCGCGGGCAAACGCAGGTGATCGCCATCACCGGCACCAACGGCAAGACGACCACCACGGCGCTGACGGGCCATCTCTGCCGCGCCGCCGGCCGGCGCACCGGTGTCGCCGGCAACATCTCGCCCGCCGCGCTGACGGCGCTGATGGCCTGCCAGGATGAAGGCAAGCTGCCCGAAGTCTGGGTACTCGAACTGTCGAGTTTCCAGCTGGAAACGCTGGAGACCTTGAACGCCAACGCGGCGACGGTGCTCAACATCAGCGACGATCACCTCGACCGCTACATCGACCTCGACGACTACGCCGCCGCCAAGGCGCGCATCTTTCACGGCGACGGCGTGCAGGTGCTCAACCGCGACGATGCGCGCGTCAAGCCAATGGCGATCGCCGGCCGGCGCATCATCAGTTTCGGCCTCGACGCGCCGGGCGATGCCGATGACTTCGGGCTGTGCGAGAACAGGGGTGAACCGTGGCTGGTTCAGGGTGACCGCTTCCTGCTGCCAGTCTCTCAACTACCGATCGCGGGACTTCACAATGCCGCCAATGCGATGGCGGCGCTGGCGCTGTGCGCCGCCGTCGGTTTTGATTCTGTATCGGTGCTGCCGGCGCTGCGCCAATTTCGCGGTTTGCCGCATCGCGTCGAGCGGGTTGCCGAAATCGACGGCATTGCCTGGTACGACGATTCCAAGGGTACCAACGTCGGCGCGACGGTGGCCGCGCTGACCGGCATGGGCCGCAAGGTGGTGCTGATCCTCGGCGGCGATGGCAAGGGGCAGGATTTCTCACCGTTGAAGGCCGCCGTTGCCGCGCATGCCCGCGCCGTGATCCTGATCGGACGCGACGGGCCGCTGATCGGCGCGGCGATCGCCGGCTGCGGCGTGTCGGTCGAATCGGCGGCCGATCTACCCGAGGCGGTGCGAAAGTCAGCGGTGGCGGCGCGCCGGGGCGACACGGTGCTGCTGTCGCCGGCCTGCGCCAGCTTCGACATGTTCCGCAATTACGAGCATCGCGCCCAGGTGTTCGTCGACGCGGTGCTGCGCATGGCGGAGCGCGCATGAACACGGCCGTATTCACTTCGCGCCGCGGCGCCGCCGCCTCGCCAGCCGAACTCGATCCGCTCCTGCTCTGGCCGGCCCTGTTGCTGCTGCTGCTCGGTCTGGTGATGGTCTATTCCGCCTCGATCGCCATGGCGGAAGGCAGCAAGTTCACCGGCCATCAGGCCTCCTATTTTCTGGTCAGGCACGCGATATTTCTGGCCATCGGACTGGTGATCGGCCTGGTCGCCTTTCAGGTGCCGCTGCGCTTCTGGCAGGACTTGGCGCCTTGGCTGTTTCTCGCCGGCGTGGCCTTGCTGGTCATCGTGCTGATTCCGTACCTCGGCCGCGAGGTCAATGGCGCGCGGCGATGGCTGCCGCTGGGGCCGATCAACATGCAGCCCTCCGAATTCATGAAGCTGTTCGCGGTGCTCTACGCCGCCGACTACACCACGCGCAAGCTCGACGCCATGGGCAGCTTCCGCCGCGGCTTCCTGCCGATGGCAGGCGTGATCCTGGCGGTCGGTTTTCTGCTGCTGCGCGAGCCGGACTTCGGCGCCTTTGCGGTCATTGCCGCCATTACCTTCGGCATCCTGTTCCTGGGCGGCATCAACATCCGGCTGTTCGCGTTGCTGGCGGTGATCGCGGTGATCGGCTTCGCCGTGCTGATCTGGATCGAACCCTATCGCCTCCAGCGCATCGTCGGCTTCATGGATCCATGGCAGGACGCCCTCGGCAAGGGCTACCAGCTCTCGCATGCGCTGATCGCCTTCGGCCGCGGCGAATGGTTCGGCGTCGGGCTGGGCGCCAGCGTCGAGAAGCTGTTCTATCTGCCCGAGGCGCATACCGACTTTCTGCTCGCGGTGATCGCCGAGGAACTCGGCTTCGTCGGCGTGCTCGCCGTTGTGGTGCTCTTCGGCCTGCTGGTGCAGCGTGCCTTCGTCGTCGGCCGGCAGGCCTTGCTGATCGATCGCGTGTTCAGTGGCCTGGCCGCGCAGGGCATCGGTATCTGGCTGGGCGTGCAGGCCTTCATCAACATGGGTGTGAACATGGGCCTGCTGCCGACCAAGGGCCTGACGCTGCCGCTGATGAGCTTCGGCGGTTCCGGCATCGTCGCCAACTGCGTTGCGCTCGCCATCCTCATGCGCGTCGATTACGAGAATCGCCGTCTCATGCGGGGGCAATCCGCATGAGGCAAACCATCGTGATCATGGCCGGGGGCACGGGCGGGCACATCATGCCGGGGCTGGCCGTGGCCGACCGTCTCAAGGCGCTGGGCTGGCAGGTGGTCTGGATGGGCAATCGCGATGGCATGGAAGCCAAGCTGGTGCCTCATCGCGGCAATGGCGGCGACTACGAAATGGCCTGGGTGCGTTTCGGTGCGCTGCGTGGTAAGGGCATCGCCCGCAAGCTGTTGTTGCCGTTCAACCTGCTGCGGGCCTTCGCGCAGGCGCGGCGCGAACTCAAGCGCCTCCTGCCCGACGTGGCGCTCGGCATGGGCGGCTTCGTCAGCTTTCCCGGTGGCATGATGGCGGTGTTGTCCGGCATTCCCCTGGTGGTACATGAGCAAAACTCGGTGGCCGGGCTGGCCAATCGCGTACTGGCCGGCGTCGCCGACCGCGTCATGACCGGTTTTCCCAGTGCCCTGAAGAAAGGCGAATGGGTGGGCAACCCGGTGCGGCCGGAGATTGTCGCGCTGGCGCCGCCAGCGGCTCGCTACGGTGTCCGGCAGGGCCCGTTGCATGTCCTGGTGGTGGGTGGCAGTCTGGGTGCGGCGGCGCTCAACGAGGCGCTGCCCCGCGCCCTGGCGTTGCTGCCGGAAGGCGAGCGTCCCGAAGTGGTGCACCAGTCGGGCGCGCAACACATGGAATCGTTGAGGCAGGCTTATGAACTGGCTGGCGTGCGTGCCCATGTGGTGGCGTTCGTCAAGGACATGGCCGGCGCCTACGAGTGGGCCGATCTGGTGATCTGCCGTGCCGGGGCGTTGACCGTGGCCGAACTGGCCGCCGCCGGAGTCGCCAGCATCCTGGTGCCCTATCCGCACGCGGTGGATGACCACCAGACCGGCAACGCGCGTTTCCTGGCATCGGCGGGAGCGGCCATCCTGTTGCCGCAGGATCAGCTGACGCCCGAGCGGCTGGGCGAGATCGGCCGCCTGCCGCGTCAGCAACTATTGCAGATGGCCGAGAAGGCTCGTGAACTGGCCAGGCCGGATGCCACCGCCGCGGTCGCGCAGGCCTGCATCGACATCGCCAAGTGAGGCCAAGATGAAACACAAGATCAAGCGCGTCCATTTCGTCGGCATCGGCGGGGCCGGCATGAGCGGTATCGCGGAGGTGCTGGCCAATCGCGGGTTCGAGGTCGGCGGCTCCGATCTGGCGGCGAGCGCGACCACGCGGCGACTCGCCGGCATGGGCATCCGCGTGTCGATCGGCCATGCCGCCGAGCATGTCGCGGATGCCGACGCGGTCGTCGTGTCCACGGCGGTGAGCGACGACAACCCGGAGGTGATCGCCGCGCGCGAGCGGCGCGTGCCGATCGTGCCGCGCGCCCAGATGCTGGCCGAACTGATGCGCTTCCAGCAGGGCATCGCCATTGCCGGTACGCACGGCAAGACGACCACGACGAGTCTGGTCGCCAGCTGTCTGGCCGAGGGCGGACTCGATCCGACCTTCGTCATCGGCGGTCGCCTCAATTCGGCCGGCGCCAATGCCCGCCTGGGTCAGGGCGAGTTCCTGGTCGCCGAAGCCGACGAGTCCGATGCGTCTTTCCTGTTCCTGTCGCCGGTGGTGTCGGTGGTGACCAACATCGACGCCGACCACATGGAGACTTATGGGCATGATTTCGGCAGGCTCAAGCAAGCCTTCGTCGACTTCCTGAATCGCTTGCCGTTCTACGGTGTCGCGGTGCTTTGCCTCGATGATCCGCATGTTCGCGAGATATTGCCGCGCGTGACCAAGCAGGTGGTGACCTACGGGCTCGACAAGGAGGCCAATATCCGTGCCGAGCATGTCGTGGCGGACGCCGGGTGCATGCGCTTCACCTGCGTCCGGACGAATGGCAGGACCACCCGCTTCGATGTAACGCTCAACCTGCCGGGCATGCACAACGTGCTCAACGCTCTGGCGGCCATCGCGGTGGCGACGGAAGTCAGTGTTGGCGACACGGCGATCGTCAAGGCGCTGGCCGAGTTCAAGGGTGTCGGCCGGCGCTTCCAGCGCCATGGCGAAATCGAGAGTGCGGCGGGCGGCCACTTCACCCTGATCGACGACTACGGCCACCATCCGGTCGAGATGGCGGCGACGCTGGCGGCGGCGCGCGGCGCCTTCCCGGGCCGGCGCATCGTGCTGGCCTTCCAGCCCCACCGCTACACGCGCACGCGCGATTGCTTCGAGGACTTCGTCAAGGTGCTGTCGGGCGTCGATGCCCTCTTGCTCGCCGAGGTGTATCCGGCCGGCGAGGCGCCCATCGTCGCCGCCGACGGCCGCACGCTGGCGCGCGCCATCCGGGTCGCCGGCAAGGTCGAGCCGGTGTTCGTCGAGGACATCACCGCCATGCCGGCCGCGATCCTCGAAACGGCGCGGAATGGCGACGTGGTCATCACCATGGGCGCCGGTTCCATCGGCGGCGTGCCGCCACGGCTGACTTTCCATGCTTGATCTGCGCGGACGGCTGGTGGAAAACGAACCCATGGCCGGTCACGTGTCGTGGCGGGCCGGCGGGTCGGCGGCCCGCGCCTACTTCCCGGCGGATCTCGCCGATCTCGCGGAATTCCTCCGTCGCCTGCGTCCCGACGAACCATTGCTCTGCGTCGGGCTGGGCAGCAACCTGCTGGTGCGCGATGGCGGTTTCGACGGCACTCTCGTTTTCAGCCACGGCGCGCTGAACGCGCTGCGACGGGAGCCGGACGGCACGCTGTATGTCGAGGCCGGCGTCGCCAGCCCCAAGGTAGCCCGTTTCGCAGCCAGCCTCGATCTGGTGGGCGCCGAGTTCCTGGCTGGCATTCCCGGCACTTTCGGCGGTGCGCTGGCGATGAACGCGGGTTGCCACGGCGGCGAAACCTGGCCGCTGGTCGACCGCGTGCTGATGCTGAACCGCCGTGGCCAACCGATCGAACGGCGTCCGGACGAATTCGCGATCGGCTACCGCCATGTCGGGCTCAGGCGCACGACCGACGAGATTTTCGTGGCGGCCTGGCTGCGCCTGGCGGAAGGTGATGGCGGCGCGGCGCGCGCGCGCATCGCCGAACTGCTGGACAAGCGCCTGGCCAGTCAGCCGCTCGACCTGCCCAACGCCGGCTCGGTGTTCCGCAACCCGCCCGGCGATCACGCGGCGCGACTGATCGAGGTGGCCGGTCTGAAGGGCCTGGCCGCGGGCGCCGCGCGGGTGTCCGAAAAGCACGCGAATTTCATCGTTAATCCCGGGGGCGCGGCGAGCGCCGGTGAGATAGAAAGCTTGATCGGCCGGGTTGAGGCCGAGGTGCGTCGGCGGTTCGGTGTCGAACTGCTGCGCGAAGTGCGGATCGTGGGAGAGCAGGCTTGAATTTCGGCAAGGTGGCGGTGTTGATGGGCGGCTCGTCGGCGGAGCGGGAGATTTCGCTGCTGTCGGGCAGTGCCGTGCTGGCGGCCTTGCGCGAGCGCGGCGTCGATGCTCACGCCTTCGACCCCGCCGACCGGCCGATTTGGCACCTCGAGGGCGAAGGCTTCGAGCGCGCCTTCGTCATCCTCCACGGTCGTCAAGGCGAGGACGGCACCATCCAGGGCGCGCTCGAGATGATGGGCATTCCCTACACCGGCAGCGGGGTCATGGCCTCGGCGCTGGCCATGGACAAGTGGCGCACCAAGCTGGTCTGGCTGGCCGCCGGCCTGCCGACGCCGCGCTATTGCATGCTCGACCCGGCCACCGATTTCGCGGCGGTGGTTGCCATGCTGGGCCTGCCGCTGATCGTCAAGCCGGCGCACGAAGGTTCGTCGATCGGCATCACCAAGGTGCACGCGGCCGGCGAACTGCGCGCCGCCTTCGATCTGGCCTGCAAGCTGGACCCGCTGGTGATCGCCGAGGAGTTCGTCGCGGGGCAGGAGCTGACGGCGGCCATCGTCGGCGGCGAGGCCCTGCCGCTGGTGCGCATCGATGCGCCGGAGGGCAAGTACGACTATGAGAACAAGTACTTCACCGACTCCGTTCGCTACCGCTGTCCGGCCGGCATTCGGCCGGAGTCAGAGTCGGCGATACGCCGCGCCGCGCTGAAGGCGTTCGAGGTGCTGGGCTGTCGGGGTTGGGGTCGGGCCGACGCGATCCTGGCGCCGGACGGCCGCTTCACGCTGCTGGAAATGAATACCGCGCCCGGCATGACCGGCCATTCGCTGGTGCCGATGGCGGCCAAGGCCGCCGGCCTCGATTTCCCCGATCTGGTCCTGAAGGTACTCTCGGGAGCGACTCTTGGCTAAGACGCGGCGCATGCGGGCGGTGGAACCGGCCGGGTTCGGCTTTTGGGATCGACCCGTGCTCGTGAACCTCGCCGCCGACATCCTGTTCGTTCTGGCCATTGCCGGCCTGACCTGGGCGGCATCGGCGGCATTGCAGCGACTGCCTTTCTTCCCGCTGCGCCAGGTGCTGGTCGAGGGTGACGTCGAACAGGTCACGTCCGCCCAGCTTGAACAGGCGACCCGCGTCGCGCTGACGGGCAACTTCTTCACCATCGATCTGGATGGCGCGCGATCGGCCTACGAGAAGTTGCCGTGGGTGCGCAAGGCCGAGGTACGGCGGCGCTGGCCCGACGCGCTCGAACTGCGCATCGAGGAACACCGGGCGGTGGCGCGCTGGCAGCAGGCCGATGGCGAGTCGCGCCTGGTCAATGGCTTCGGCGAGGTGTTCGCCGCCGCCAGCGAGGCGGACTTGCCGGTGCTGGCCGGTCCCGAAGGCTCGGCGCCGCGGGTGCTGGCCCGTTACCAGGAATTCGAGCGGATGCTGGCGGCACTCGGCCGCAAGCCGCAGCGCGTGCTGTTGTCGAGCCGGGAGGCCTGGCAAGTGTTGCTCGACGACGGCCTGGTGATCGAGCTCGGCCGCGACGAGGCAAAACACGCGATCGGTGAACGCCTGGCCCGCTTCGTTACCCATTTCCACCCGGCGGTCGAGCGCGCGCGGCTGGACAACGTGCGCGTGGCCGACATGCGTTACCCCAATGGCTTCGTGCTGAAACCGGCGCGTGCGGACGCGAAATCATGAGCAAGGACGGCAAGCGCGACCTGATCGTCGGTCTTGACATCGGCACCTCCAAGATCGTTTCGGTGGTGGCCGAACTGGATGCGGCGGGGCAGCTGGCGATCCTCGGCATCGGCAGCCACCAGTTCGAGGAAAACAAGGACAAAGGGCTCAAGCGCGGTGTCGTGGTCAGCATCGAGGCGACGGTGGATGCCATTTCCCGCGCCGTCCAGGAAGTGGAGTTGATGGCCGACTGCAAGGTCAAGGAGGTCTATACGGGCATCGCCGGCGCGCACATCAAGAGCAAGGATTCCAACGGCATGGCCGTGGTGCGCGAAAAAGAGGTGACCCAGTACGACATCGAGCGGGCGATCGAGGCGGCCAACGCCACGCCCATCTCGGCCGACGACCAGATCCTGCACACGCTAGTGCAGGAGTTCATCGTCGATGGCCAGGATGGCGTCAAGGAACCGATCGGCATGGATGCCCGGCGGCTGGAAGTCAAGGTGCACCTGGTCACCGGCGCCGTCACGGCGGTGCAGAACATCGTCAAGTGCGTGCACCGCTGCGGCCTTGAAGTCGTCGACCTGGTGTTGCAGCCTCTGGCGTCGGGCATGGCCGTGCTGACCGACGACGAGAAGGATGTCGGCGTGTGTCTGGTCGACATCGGCGGCGGCACCACCGACATCGCGGTGTTCACCCAGGGCGCCATTCGCCATACCGCCGTGATTCCGATCGCCGGCGACCAGATCACCTCCGACATCGGCATCGCGCTACGCACCTCGACGCCCGACGCGGAGGACATCAAGATCCGCTATGGCGTGGCGCTTCAGCAGCTGGCCGATCCGCGTGAAATGATCGACGTGCCGGGCGTCGGCGATCGGCCTGCCTCGCAGCTGAGCCGCCAGACCCTGGCCGGTTTCATCCAGCCGCGCATCGAACAGATCTACCAGATGGTGCGCGAGGAACTGGCGCGCAGCGGCTACGAGCGCCTGCTGCGGGCCGGCATCGTGCTCACCGGCGGTTCGGCGGCCATGCCGGGCATGGTCGAGCTGGGCGAGGAGGTATTCCACAACACGGTCAAGCTCGGCCTGCCGCGCTACGAAGGCAGCCTGCGCGACATCGTGCGCAATCCGCGCTATTCGACCGCCATGGGCCTGTTGCTGGAGGGCCTGGCGCAGAAGAAGCGGGGCCTGAAGGCCAGCGGCCCGGCCAACTTTCGGCAAACCCTGGCGCGCATGCGGGCATGGTTTGGCAAGAATTTCTAGGAACCATCGAGTTGCAACAACAAGGAGGCGAGCATGATTGAAATTATCGATATGGAGCCCAGCGGAACCGTCATCAAGGTCATCGGTGTCGGTGGCGCCGGCGGCAATGCCGTCGAGCACATGATCCGCGAAGGCGTGCAGGGCGTGGAGTTCATCTGCTGCAACACGGACTCCCAATCCCTCAACCTGTCATCCGCGGATGTCAGGCTGCAACTGGGCCCGGGGCAGGGCGCCGGCGGCAAGCCGGAAAAGGCCCGCGCCCTGGCGCTGGACGAACGCGAGCGGATCGCCGAGGCGCTGGAAGGCGCGCACATGGTGTTCATCACCGCCGGCATGGGCGGCGGCACCGGCACGGGCGCCGCGCCGGTGGTCGCCGAAGTGGCGCGCGAGAAGGGCATCCTCACCGTGGCCGTGGTCACCAAGCCCTTCGAGTTCGAAGGCAAGCGCATGCGTCTCGCCGAGGAAGGTCTGGGCGAGTTGCAGCAGTATGTCGATGCCCTGATCGTCATTCTCAACGAGCGCCTGATGGAAGTGCTGGGCGACGACGTCAGCATGCAGGAAGCCTTCATGGCCGCCGACAATGTATTGCGCAACGCCGTCGGCGGCATCGCCGAGATCATCAATGTTCCCGGGCTGGTGAACGTCGACTTCGAGGACGTGCGCACCGTCATGGGCGAGATGGGCAAGGCCATGATGGGTTCCGCCAGCGCCGCCGGCGTCGATCGCGCCCGCCTGGCCGCCGAAGCGGCCGTGGCCAGTCCCCTGCTGGAAGGCGTCGAACTGTCCGGCGCCCGCGGCGTCCTGGTGAACATCACGGCCAGCCGGGCCCTGGGCATGAAGGAAGTCAAGGAGGTGATGGGCACCATCAAGGCCTATACGCATGACGAGGCCACCGTGATCTTCGGCACCGTTTTCGACGATGGCATGGAAGACCAGTTGCGCGTCACCGTCGTGGCCACCGGTCTGGGCGTGAAGGCGGCGGCCAGGCAACAACCCAAGCTCGAGTCGGTGCCGCATTACGGTCTGCGCAACGGTACCGACGGCCTCTATGTCGAGCCGGTGGCCGCACCCACCCTTGAAGGAGGCCCGGCGCTGCCCGATGTATTCAGCTCCGGTCGAATCCGCGGCAATGCCGCCGTGAAGGCGATGGTGGATAGCGGCATGGATCGTTACGACATTCCCGCCTTCCTGATGCGCCAGGCTGACTGACAGGACGCCCGCCTTGGCGCCGGGGCATCGCCTCCCCCGGCGGCCGAGGCCGGCACGGTTTTCGATTACCATACGCAATCCGCTGATTCTCACGACATTCACCACGCTCACATGCTTCGGCAGCGCACACTCAAGGCAAGTACCCGCACCACCGGGGTCGGACTCCATTCCGGCCTCAAGGTGTCGCTGTTGCTGCGGCCGGCCGCGCCCGACACCGGTATCGTCTTTCGTCGCGTCGATCTCCAGCCACCCGTGGAACTCAAGGCCGACCCGTATGGCGTCGGCGATACGCGCATGGCGTCGTGTCTCGAGCGGGATGGCGTCAAGCTTGGCACGGTCGAGCATCTCATGTCGGCGTTGGCGGGCCTTGGCATCGACAATTTGTACGTCGATGTGGACGCGGCGGAGATTCCGATCATGGATGGCTCTGCCGGCCCCTTTGTTTTCCTGTTGCAGTCGGCGGGCATCGAGGAGCAGGCCGCCGCGAAGAAGTTCATTCGCGTGCTCAAGCCGGTGGAATTCCGGGACGGCGACAAGTGGGCGCGACTCGAACCCCATGAGGGATTCCGCCTGTCATTCTCCATCCTGTTCAATCACCCGGCGGTCGATCAGTCCGGCACGCGGGTGACGATGGACTTTGCCGACGACAAGTACATTCGCGACATCGCGCGGGCGCGTACCTTCGGTTTCACCCAGGACGTCGAGGCCTTGCGCGCTCAGGGCTTGGCGCTGGGTGGCAGCCTGGACAACGCCATCGTGATGGACGAGTATCGCGTGCTGAACGCCGAGGGCCTGCGCCTGCCCGACGAGTTCGTCCGCCACAAGGTGCTCGATGCCATCGGCGACCTTTACCTGGCCGGACACCCCCTGCTTGGCGCCTTTTCGGCTTACAAGTCCGGCCACGCGCTGAACAATCAATTGCTCCGGGCCCTGCTGGACGATGCCAGTGCCTGGGAATGGGCGACGTTCGAACGCCCCGAACTGGCGCCCGCCCGGATTCTCAACCTCTACCCGCGGGCCGCCTAGTGTTGATCCTGCGGATCGTCGGCATGCTGACGGTCATCGCGATAGGCGCCGGCATCGTGGCCTATCTGTTTTCCGGGGACAAGCGCTATCTGCGCCTGGCCGGCCGTATCGGCAAGTACGCCCTGATCTTCGTCCTCGTCGTCCTGGCGCTGATGTTTTTCGAACGGGTGCTGGTCCTTTAGGACTGTTCGGCCAGTTTGCTCAGGGCGACAGCCAGCGGCGAGTCGGCTGGCATGCTTTCCGAAAGCAATGTGAGTGCCCGCTTCTGCTTCTGCCCAATGCCCGTGGGGCGATGGCCAGCAGGACGCTTCTCAAGCGTCCTGCTCGGTTGCACCCGGATGTCGATTCCGGTAACCTCCGCCGCCTCTGAACGAAAAACATCCGTCAAACGGGGTTCGATTTGCCTGAGTTTCGCTGCCACTGCGCTATTGCCTGCGTGGATGACGATTCTCCCCGACCTGAGATTGGCAATCCGCGCGTGACGCGCGAGCGGTGTCGCCGACAGAAAAACTTGCTGGAGCCTCGCGAGGCGCCGCGCATGAGCAGCAAGCCGAGCCAGTCCGGAGTCGGCCTGCAAGCAGTCTTCCAGGCTGCGGGCGGGGCGGCGCATGAATTGATCCTCGGCGGCAAGCTCGGAAAGGAGCAGGGACGTGCATATTATTCTCGTCTCCGACAGGCTGGCAACGGCCAAG